>BNJS01002720.1_pt1 | contig 220272 bp, 281 predicted proteins | sample 8540461 | NCBI WGS metagenome assembly BNJS01 (sample SAMD00202454, study PRJDB9452) | human saliva metagenome | isolation source: human saliva | place: Japan | reverse complement strand
CTTAAACTCACGAATGCCCATATAGAGCGATTCCTTGGTTACCTTTAGCAGTTGTGCCACCTCAGGGCTTACCTCCCCTACAGAGACGATATAAGCATGGTCACCATAGTAGCCATTCTTCAGTGCCCCACAGTCTATGGAGATAATATCCCTTCCTTCAAGGGCTTGTTGTTAGGAATCCCATGTACTACCTGAGCATTGGGACTCACACAGAGCGTATTAGGAAAAATCATATAAGCCCAAAAAAACCAGGCTTAGCCCCCTGAGAGCGGATATAATCCTCTGCCAATTTGTCTAAGTATAAGGTAGTTACACCAGGTTTTATTTCCTTGGCCAACATGCCTAAGGTGCGAGAGACCACCTAGGGCACTCTCGTACATAATCTCTATTTGTTCTCTTGTTTTTATCTTGATCATGGATTGAACTTTACAAACGTGCAAAAAGTACGAAATTAATTGTCAATTGTTAATTGTTAATTGTTAATTAACTCATTCTTCGCAAAAATCAATTATACTATTTAAGTTTCGCAAGTTATTTTTTTAAGTTGCTATTGAAATTGCAAGTAACTGATAAACAATTATTTGCAAAAAACCTCCCCCAACCCCCCTCCAAAGGCAGGGCTGTTATAAAGTTGTATAAGTTCTTTTAAATTACTATTTTTTTGCACTCCAATAAAAATGTAAAAGTCTATGACACTGATAGAAATGTTATCTAGTATAGAGGATACTAGAAAAAGACGTGGCATTCGCCATAAGATGCCTAACTTTTTGATTATGTGCTTAACAGCAATGATGTCTGGCTATACTGGCTATCGAGAAATAGGTCGTTTCCTCAAAGAAAACCAATGGGAGTTCAAAAAAATATCTAACTTTCTGTAAAAGTACCTACATATGGTTCTATTAGGAGGATATTTATGGAAATTGATTTTGACGATTTTGCGACAAAATTCAATCAGTGGGCAGCCCAATTTTTACCAATGTGTCAAGGTGAAACACTTGCCATTGATGGAAAAGCAATTGCTGGGACTATTAAAGATCCTCAAAATAATTATCAAAATTTTGTTTCATTGATAAGTGTTTTTGCTTCTCAAAGAGGTATTGTAATAGCTTGTGATAAATTGGAGAACAAAAAAGAGTCTGAAATTTATACTGTTCAAAAACTCTTACAAGCCTTAGATATTGAGGGTGAAATTATTACCTTAGATGCGCTACATTGTCAAAAACTCTTGAAACTATTGTAAAGTCAAAAAAATGATTACATTGTACAAGTAAAAGGCAATCAAAAGAATCTTTTTAATCAGATAAAAAGAATATAGCCTTAGGAAAATACCTAATGGATACTTATCAAGAACAATCCTCAGAGAGGACGTGATGAGTTGCGTATTACAAAGGTCTATAAAAAAATATTGAGGGAATTTCTCCTGAATGGTCTGGTATAAAAGCGAATTATAGAAACTACACGCTATGTTAAGAAAAAAAGGAGAAAAAGCACCGAAATTGCTTATCATATAAAGCAGTATTGCTAAAAATAAAGCTAAGTTCTTTGCAAATCATATACGTTCTCATTGGGGTATAGAAAAATCGTTTACATTGGGTAAAGGATACACTAATGATAGAGGATAAGAGTAAAACCAAATCTGGGGAATGCTCCTGAGAATCTTTCAATAATGAGAAATATATCAATCAATCTATTTCGTCTCAATGGAAAGGACTCTATTAAGTTAGCTATGGAGTGGGGAATCAGTAATTTTAAAGAACTTATGAATTTAATATATTATAAATCAGATTATAATATGATTATATAACAGCCCTGCCTCCAAAGGGGAGCTTTAAGGGCGTTGAAATAGTCTAATTTGTTTATCTAATTGGAAAAATTTTTTTCCTTCTATAAGTTATTGAACCTCTACTACTTACTAACTCCCCCTTGAGGGCAGGGCTGTTATATAATCATATTATAATCTGATTTATAATATATTAAATTCATAAGTTCTTTAAAATTACTGATTCCCCACTCCATAGCTAACTTAATAGAGTCCTTTCCATTGAGACGAAATAGATTGATTGATATATTTCTCATTATTGAAAGATTCTCAGAGCATTCCCAGATTTGGTTTTACTCTTATCCTCTATCATTAGTGTATCCTTTACCCAATGTAAACGATTTTCTATACCCCAATGAGAACGTATATGATTTGCAAAGAACTAGCTTTATTTTTAGCAATACTGCTTATATGATAAGCAATTTCGGTGCTCTTCTCCTTTTTCTTAACATAGCGTGTAGTTTCTATAATTCGCTTTATACCAGACCATTCAGGAGAAATTCCCTCAATATTTTTTTATAGACCTTTGTAATACGCAACTCATCACGTCCTCTCTGAGGATTGTTCTTGATAAGTATCCATTAGGTATTTTCCTAAGGCTATATTCTTTTTATCTGATTAAAAAGATTCTTTTTGATTGCCTTTTACTTGTACAATGTAATCATTTTTGACTTTACAATAGTTTCAAGGTTTGACAATGTAGCGCATCTAGGGTAATAATTTCACCCTCAATATCTAAGGCTTGTAAGAGTTTTTGAACAGTATAAATTTCAGACTCTTTTTGTTCTCAATTTATCATAGCTATTACAATACCTCTTTGAGAAGCAAAAACACTTATCAATGAAACAAAATTTTGATAATTATTTTTGAGGATCTTTAATAGTCCCAGCAATTGCTTTTCCATCAATGGCAAGTGTTTCACCTTGACACATTGGTAAAAATTGGGCTGCCCACTGATTGAATTTTGTCGCAAAATCGTCAAAATCAATTTCCATAAATATCCTCCTAATAGAACCATATGTGGTACTTTACAGAAAGTTAGATATTTTTGAACTCCCATTGGTTTTTCTTTGAGGAAACGACCTATTTCTCGATAGCCAGTATAGCCAGACATCAGTGCTGTTAAGCACATAATCAAAAAGTTAGGGCATCTTATGGCGAATGCCACGTCTTTTTCTAGTATCCTCTATACTAGATAACATTTCTATCAGTGTCATAGACTTTTACATTTTATTGGAGTGCAAAAATAGTAATTTAAAAGAACTTATACAACTTTATAACAGCCCTGCCCTTGAGGGGAGTAGGGGGATGTTTTGAGAATCAGTAAGTTATAGAGCTTGCGAAACTTAAATTATAAACAACTAATAATCAATTGTTGTAAAAAAACCTCCCCCACTTCCAAAGGATAGTCTGCGAATACTTGGAGCAGAGTATGTGAGTTGCGAGAGCGGAGTATGTGTCTTTAAGGGCGTAGAAATAGCCTAATTTGTTTATCAAATTAGAAAATTTCCCTTCTATAACTTATTGAACCTCTATTACTTACTAACTCCCCCTTTGAGGCAGGGCTGTTATATAATCATATTATAATCTGATTTATAATATATTAAATTCATAAGTTCTTTAAAAATTACTGATTCCCCACTCCATAGCTAACTTAATAGAGTCCTTTCCATTGAGACGAAATAGATTGATTGATATATTTCTCATTATTGAAAGATTCTCAGGAGCATTCCCAGATTTGGTTTTACTCTTATCCTCTATCATTAGTGTATCCTTTTACCCAATGTAAACGATTTTCTATACCCCAATGAGAACGTATATGATTTGCAAAGAACTTAGCTTTATTTTTTTAGCAATACTGCTTATATGATAAGCAATTTCGGTGCTTTCTTCTCCTTTTTTTCTTAACATAGCGTGTAGTTTCTATAATTCGCTTTATACCAGACCATTCAGGAGAAATTCCCTCAATATTTTTATAGACCTTTGTAATACGCAACTCATCACGTCCTCTCTCTGAGGATTGTTCTTGATAAGTATCCATTAGGGTATTTTTCCTAAGGCTATATTCTTTTTTTATCTGATTAAAAAGATTCTTTTTGATTGCCTTTTTACTTGTACAATGTAATCATTTTTGACTTTACAATAGTTTCAAGAGTTTTTTTGACAATGTAGCGCATCTAAGGTAATAATTTCACCCTCAATATCTAAGGCTTGTAAGAGTTTTTGAACAGTATAAATTTCAGACTCTTTTTTTGTTCTCCAATTTATCACAAGCTATTACAATACCTCTTTGAGAAGCAAAAACACTTATCAATGAAACAAAATTTTTGATAATTATTTTGAGGATCTTTAATAGTCCCAGCAATTGCTTTTTCCATCAATGGCAAGTGTTTCACCTTGACACATTGGTAAAAATTGGGCTGCCCACTGATTGAATTTTGTCGCAAAAATCGTCAAAATCAATTTCCATAAATATCCTCCTAATAGAACCATATGTAGGTACTTTTACAGAAAGTTAGATATTTTTTTGAACTCCCATTGGTTTTCTTTGAGGAAACGACCTATTTCTCGATAGCCAGTATAGCCAGACATCATTGCTGTTAAGCACATAATCAAAAAGTTAGGCATCTTATGGCGAATGCCACGTCTTTTTCTAGTATCCTCTATACTAGATAACATTTCTATCAGTGTCATAGACTTTTTACATTTTATTGAGTGCAAAAATAGTAATTTAAAAGAACTTATACAACTTTATAACAGCCCTGCCCCTTGAGGGGGTAGGGGGATGTTTTGAGAATCAGTAAGTTATAGAGCTTGCGAAACTTAAATAAATAACTAATTATCAACCACTTGTAAAAACTTAAACAAAGAATTTACAAGTTCTACAGAACCCAGAAAAAAATTAACTTTTTATATAACTAAAAAAACATAGAAATGTACTATTTTTGCACCCCGAAATTATTATTTTGGATTAGTTTAAATAATCATTGTTTATATGCGTAAATATCTATTATTCTGGGGAGTATTCCTCTGCATAATCCCCTCGTTACTCGCCCAAGAGGCGATCTCAGTACGCGGACGTGTTACCGACACACAAGGCCAGCCCCTCTTAGGGGTAAGTGTCATCTTAGAAGGTACCACCAAAGGGGCGTCTACCAATGAAAAAGAGCTTCTATGAAGTCCATCATGTCCCTGTAGGAAAACAGACCTTTGTCTTTTAGCTCCATGGGCTACCAAACGGTAAAAGCAAGACTTTGACGTCGCTCCTAACCCATCAGGGCACCCATACCCACTTGGATATTACCCTCCAGGAAGAAGCCCAACAGCTCCAAGAAGTGAGATCATTGGTCGCCGAGAAAGTTCCTACAAGAACACCACTTCTTTCTCTGGTACCAAGACGGCCACTGCAATCCGCGACATTCCCCAAACCATCAACTATGTAACCAAAGAGGTGATCCTTGACCAAGGTGCCTCCACAGTGAATGATGTGGTAAAGAACGTCAGTGGGGTAAGCCAATACACCATCTATAACGACTTTAGTATCCGTGGTTTCCGCACCACAGGGAGACCGCAATTCAGGCAACCTGCTCAATGGAATGCGTGCCCAAACCAGCCTTTGGTCGGCCTCTTCCTTAGCCAATATAGAGCGTGTGGAAGTCATCAAAGGCCCTGCCGCTGCCCTCTTTGGCAATGCTGCCCTGGAGGTATCATCAACCGAGTGACCAAGAAACCGCTCTTGGAGCGCCAACATTCCGTTTCAGTAAACACTGGTAGCTGGGGTACACTCAAGAGCTATGGCGACTTCACTGGCCCCTTGAACGAAAGCAAAAGCCTGCTCTACCGCCTGAACCTCGGTTATGAAACCACCGATGGGTATCGCGACCTACAAGGGCGTAACACCCTCACCATTGCCCCCTCTTTCTCCTTTATTCCCAATGAGAAAACCCGCTTCAATGTAGATATAACTTACTATCGCTTAGACGGTAAGGTAGACCGCGGACAAACTATCTTTGGCGATGCCGACCTCTACTCAGTACCTATCACCCGCTCGCTCAGTGCAACCAATGATTTCCTAAGAGAAACCCAAGTGAATGTCACCTTAGGGCTTACTCACAAGATCACTGAAGACCTTTCCTTCAATAGTACCTACCTGAACTCCTCCTATAGCGAAGACCTCAGAGAGCATAACCAAGCCAATAGCTACTATATGCAACAAGGGAGACAAAGCCAACACAGGTGACCAAAGCAAAATCCTGATGCAGGCACTGCTAAGACAACGTACTTTCCGCAACAATAGCTTTAATAACTACTTCAACTACAACTTTACCACAGGCCCCGTAAAACACACTCTTTTGGTAGAGTTATGACTACTTCCAAGTAGAACAACTTCCTGGTGCCTCCCAACTGACCGCAGGAGGCTATTTGCTTAAAAAAATGGAAAGACTACCACCTCCTTTGATCCTGCCAAACTCAATACCTATGTAGTGGATGCCAACAACAAACCGCTGACCAATGTGGCTGTATTTGACCTAAACAATCCCACCGCTGGTAACGCCATGAAAGAGACCAACAAATATATCTTTACCGCTGGTAATACCAAACCCACCCTACAGACCTCTCATGGGATTTATCTACAAGAACAATTGGAATTCAGTATCGTAAAAGTGCTCCTAGGCCTTCGTAAAGAGTTCTTCCAAGACTTCCTCAACTATAAACAAAAGAATGAGGAAACCATAAAACAGCAAGCCCTTATACCTCGTGTAGGTCTGGTCATTACCGCTACGGATAACATCAACTTCTACTCCACTTGGATGAAAGGCTTCGAGCCACAGAGTGCTGATAACCAGTCCGATCCTGACCGCTATGGAGGCCCCTTCGACCCTGTCTATAGCGAGCTCTTCGAAACTGGGCTTAAGACGGATTGGTTCAACAGGCGCCTGAGTGCTACCGCCTCCGTCTTCAAGATTATCCAGCAGAACACCCTCTACCCTGCTTCCCCTGCGGTGCCTGGTAAGCCTGACTACAAAATGCAAATTGGTGAGGAGGGTCCAACAGATTCGAGTTTGACCTAGCAGGAGAAATCGCCCCTAACTGGAGTATCTTGGCCAGCTACGCTTATATAGATGCCCGTATCACCAAGACCGCCAGCAATAGCGAAAAAGGACTTTGATATGCAGCGCCCCTCTACCCCTCGCCATTCGGGGAATATCTGGACAAAGTACATCATCACCGAAGGTCCTCTCAAGCACTTAGGCCTTGGGGCTGGGTACAACTTCGTAACCGAGCGCTACGGACAGGGTAGGCCGCCGAGCCAACACCACCGTATATCCCTGGTTATGGTCTGGTAAATGCAGTGCTCTACTACAAAAATCAACCAAATACAGCTCCAACTGAACCTCAACAATGTACTGAACAAAACCCATTGGGTAGGCGGCTACGATAAGCTACGCTCCTTCCCAGGTGCTCCCGCAACATAAATGTGACAGTTTCCTACAAATTTTTAATCCTCTATTTTTAAGAAAAAGGTTGCCCCTAATGGCAGCCTTTTTATTGCATAATTCTTACTTCTAAGCAGGTTTTTCCTTGACTTTTTAGCGGAAATGTAGTATCTTTGCAGCCCTAATTTAAAGGGGGATTATTTTAGACAATATTCAAGAGGTTGTCCAAAAAAATTTTTTTGTTTTTAATGAACATATACCTTCTTATCCACTACTTTTTTTGTGGATTTTTTTCCTATAACTTTTCGTATAGCTAATCAGAAATAGTTTGCGAAAAAAATAGCATGAGCAGGTGTAGGGGCTAATGGCAATTGACCCTTAAAAAGGAAAGCAAATTAGAGTAAGTCACTTACCCTGTTTATCCGCATCTATAACCAACCAGAAATAGTTTGCGAAAAAAATAGCATGTGCAGGTGTAGGGGCTAATGGCAATTAGCCCTTAAAAGAAAAAGCAAATTAGAGTAAGTCACTTACCATGTTTATCCGCATCTATAACCAAACAGAAATAGTTTGCGAAAAAAATAGCATGAGTAGGTGTAGGGGCTAATGGCAATTAGCCCTTAAAAAGGAAAAGCAAATTAGAGTAAGTCACCTACCCTATTAACCATAATTTAAATTTGTCTAACTATAACTAAGTAATCAATATCATATGTTAGTAGATAATCATTCTAAAAAGTAAAAAAGTATACAATTGGATAGAAGAAAACTTAACTTTCAGTAGTTCAGGTGATTTTTCTATAGTAACAGGTTTTTTTACTATCGGTGCCCTCCTTTATTTTGTGAAAATCACAAATGATAAGATAGCACAATATCGTATTATCTTGGGAGATATTACTCAAAGAGATACTATTGAAATAAGTTCCTTAGATTTACTCAATGCTGATCTAAGCCTTGAAAAAAGCACTTAAACTTAAAAAGTCTTGCTAAAGAAGCTGTTGCCTTTCTGAAGTTAGACAAAGTTGCCCTAAAAACCTTGGAACCTAATTTCTGCCATGCAAAAGTATATATCACAAGACACATGATAAAGAACTTGTTGAACATAAGAACTTTTTCCTCTCAGGAAGTTCAAACCTTACTGAAGCTGGTATAGGTCTTAAAAACTTCTGATAATTTTTGAACTAAATATGGGAGGGCTAGGAGACACCCAATATGAGGCTATCTTAGACTGGTTCAATGCCTTATGGGAGCACCCCAAAGCCCATACGGAAAAAAATATCTTACCGATGAGCAAGGTAAAGGAAACCAAAGTAGATTTCAAAGAATATCTTATCCAAGAAATTGCCAAGTTATTCAAGGACTTCCTCCCTAAAGATATCTATTACAAAATTCTCTTCGAATACTTTGCCAAAGATGTACAACTCAGCATCAACAACCCTGACCTTGCCAGAAGTATCGACAGGCTCAAAAGCTCTGAGATATACAACGCCTTATATGAGTTCCAACAAAAGGGTGCAGAAAGTCTTATCCGCAAATTAGAACAGTTCAAAGGGGCGATCTTAGCCGATGCAGTGGGGCTTGGAAAGACTTGGACAGCACTGGCTGTGATGAAGTTTTACCAAAATAGAGACTATGATATTGTCCTATTTTGTCCTAAGAAATTACATTATAATTGGCTCAAATATAAGGTAAGGCATAATTCACGATTTGAGGCTGACCGCTTAAACTTTGCCATTCGTTTTTCATACCGACTTAGATGAAAATCTCATGCAAAAACCTCATTATATAGAGGATAGACAGGACTACAACTTTATCAATAACACTCCTAAGCTCATCGTCATTGATGAAAGTCATAACTTGCGCAATGATAAGTCCAAGCGTTTTCAATACCTATTAGAAGAGATTATTAAGAAAAATAAAGAAGTAAAAAAATACTACTCCTTTCAGCTACTCCTATCAATAACTCTTTCAAAAGATATACGTAACCAAATCAAGCTCCTGACTAAGGATAACAATGCGGCCTTTAAAGAAAGTCTGGATATAGAGAACCTATATTATTTATTCAATAAAACCACCAATCATTTTAACCGTTGGCAAGAAAAAGAAGAACGCCCCCATTACCGAACTCACCCGTTCGTTTGATCCTTATTTCTATAAGCTCACCGATTCGCTTATTGTGGCACGTACACGAAAAAAATGATTGTAGGGACAACAGCATAATCTCTTTTTCCTATCAAGGCCAAACCACTGAATAAGTATATCACCCCAAGAATCATGATTGAGGTCGAGACTCTCAATGACCTTATAAGTATGTTCCCCCTCACTTGGCTGGGTATCAACCTAATTACTATGCTCTTACAGAAGAACAACGCCGAGAAAGAGATAACGAAAATAGAGAAAAACCAGTCATGATGTACTTTCCGATGAGGTACAGCGAGACTTCTTCTTGGTAAAAATGATCCGTATTCTCCTACTAAAAACGCTTAGAGTCTAGTTGGTTCTCTTTTTCATGCTACTATAGATAATATATTGAGTAATTTCACCAGTAGTTTAGAGAAACTGGAAGCCTATAAGACCTTACAAGCCAATCAGCATATCGACAATAATATAGAAGACTTCCTTGATGAGGAAGATGATTTTCAAGACTTCTCCTTAGGAAAAAGAGAGATAAAAATAGCCGATATAGATAAGGCTGGCAGTTTGGAGCTATTCGAGAATGACCTCAGAGCCGATATAGAATGTCTTGAAAGCCTTTCCGAGGGCATGGGTAATTTTGCACGTATTATTAAAAAAAGAAGAAAAACATACCGATAGGGTCCAAAAAGTAGTGATACCAAGCTCCAAGAACTCATCAAAGTACTCCAACAAAAAAAGTGAATACTCCCACAATCCTAAAGTGATTATCTTCACCACTTACCGAGATACTGCTCAGTATCTCTTTGATCAACTCTCCGCTCGTGGCTTCTCCAAGATCGCCATGATCAGTGGAGAAGGGGCTATTACTGATTATAATGGAGAACTAGTCAAAAAAATTTTTGAACCCATCTTAGAGCGTTTTTGCCCCTTCACCAAACTCTTTACCGAACGCAAATGGGAAGAATTTTTCTTCTGATATACAAGACCCTATAAAGCGTTTTTGAAGCATGGAAAGAATGGGTAGTTACTATAGATAAAAAAAGTAGAACAACAGCTACAAACCCCCATTGATATTCTCATTGCCTCCGATGCACTCAGTGAAGGACAGAACCTCCAAGATGCCGATATGGTAATCAATTATGATATCCACTGGAACCCTGTACGTGCCATTCAGCGCGTAGGGTCGTATTGACCGACTTGGATCTCCTAATGAGCAAGTATATACCGTAAACTTCTGGCCTGCGCCTAATATCAATGACTACCTAAATCTACAAACACGTATAGAAAAACGTATGGCAGCTATGAAAGTAGTCGGATCTGAAGACATTAAGGACTTTACCGAAAACTATGCTGAAATCGCCACCGATGAGACCTTAGAAGAAAGACAGAACAGAAAAAAATGCTCGAACAAATGCAAGAGAGTATTGATGATTTAGAAGATGAAAAAAATCATTCGGATTTGACGACCTCTCTCTTGAGAATTTCCACAAGACTTGGCCTTAGAGCTTGACCAAAGAAGGCGCTATTACGAACAATTGCCCAATGGCATTTTCTCAGGAATAGCCCTATCCCCTACCGATGAACCTCAAGCCAAAGAAGGTATCATCGCTCTGATAGGCTCGCCTGTGAGAAAGGCTAAAGAGAGAAAAGATTACAAACACCTAAGACTGATCTATATAGATAGCCAAGGAACAGAAGTATTCCTTAACGAATCCGAAATACTTAATTATCTCGCCAAGATAAAAAAATGCGCCACGCTATGGTTGTGAAAAAGTTGGATATAGGAGAGGAAGAAGAAGTAAAAACACTATGCTAACGCACTCTCTAAATGGTTTGAACAACAACAAGCGCAAACCTTTACCGATGAGAAAGGAAACACCCAAAAAGTAGCTAGCCTACAGAGTGCTAGCCTGCTTAAAAAAATATGCTCAAGGGTAAAAAGAGGCTATCAAAGAAGCCAAATCTAATGAAAAAACAACCGAAAAATACAGCAAAGAGCATTGGGACTTAATCACTTGGCTTATTATCAAAAAAGAACCTAATTCGTAAATACATAGAAAATGCAGTCTATCATATCCCTTTTCACTCCTGAGAATAACCTTTTTATAGCCTCTCGAGAGCTTTTTCCAACATCTGAATATCCCGCTGAGTACTTCAGAGGATTTGCCCTACATGCCCCAAAATATCTTGGAGGAGCTATACAAACCTGAGAACAAAACACACCAACTGATAAAGTACCTCTATCTTATTGGCTTAGTAGGAGATCAAGAGGATGGCCTATTAGTACTTGCTGTAGAGCTTAATACTCAAAAAAAGTTACACGTACCGAACTCTCCACCCTTACAAGACTGATTAATAGGTATGCAAAAGGAATGCCTGTAGCGGTACTTTTTCGTTATGGAAATCATATTGCTCTTGCCAATGCCGAACGCACCGAGTACAAGCAGGCCTTCCGCGAAGGTGAAAAAAATAGGTAAGGTATCTATTCTAAAAGATATAGATACCCTAAATCCTCATCGTGGACATTTAGATATATTGGAAACCCTAAAAATACCAGCTAAGATAAAGACTTTCAAAGATCTATACAAGCATTGGCAAGAAGTGTTCAATGTTTCTACTTTGAATAAGAAATTCTATAATGAACTCTTTACTTGGTACCAGTGGACTATCTCAGAAGAAGTAGGGGTTACCTATCCCAATGATACCCAAACCGACCAAGATGACCGCGTACAATTGGAAGAACAAATCATTCGCTTGATTACCCGCGTACTCTTCGTCTGGTTTATTAAGCAGAAACAATTAGTTCCTAATGAATTATTCGAGGAAGATTCGCTAAATCAGCTTCTTAAAGATTTCAACCCTACTTCACTAAGTGAAGGAACCTATTACAATGCTATTCTGCAAAACCTATTCTTTGCCACACTCAACAAAAAAGTAACCGAACGTGCCTTTGCCAAAGCCAAAAACACTCGTGATGTCAAGACGCTCTACCGTTATGAGGAAATGTTCAACTGTAGTGAAGAGGAGGTTATAAAACTCTTTGCTCCTATCCCTTTCCTTAATGGAGGACTCTTCGAGTGCCTTGACAAGGACAAAGGTAATGATGGAGTACGCTATCACTTAGACGGATTCAGTCGCAATGACCGTAGGTCTCCAGCCAATGGACACTATACCCATCGTGCTTTTGTGCCTAATGCTGTCTTTTTTGACAAAGAAAGAGGCTTATTCCCCTTGCTCAATCGCTACCACTTTACCATAGAGGAAAACACTCCTAATGAAATACAAGTAGCCCTTGACCCCGAACTCTTAGGAAATGTATTTGAAAACCTATTAGGTGCATTTAACCCTGAGACAAAAGAGAGTGCTCGCAAACAATCAGGGAGCTTCTATACTCCTAAGGAAGTAGTACACTATATGGTAGATGAATCACTTAAAGCCTATCTGAAAAATCATCTGCCTCAGTTTACCTATGAAAACCTTGAAGAACTATTTGAAGAAAATGGACAACTTACTACCTTGTGGAGTACTCCTTTACGCACTGAAGTAGCACAATGCCTCCGTAAGGTAAAAATCCTTGATCCTGCCTGCGGTTCAGGAGCCTTCCCTATGGGAATACTTAGCCGTATGGTCCAACTATTAGAGAAATTAGACACCAATGAGGAAACTTCTCTCTATGACCTCAAACTACACCTAATAGAAAAACTGTATATATGGAGTAGATATCCAAAAATATAGCCTCTCAAATCAGTAAACTACGCTTCTTCATTTCCCTAATTGTAGAGCAAAAAGAAAGTAATAATGATGCTGAAAATAACTATGGGGTACATACTCTACCTAACTTAGAGACCAAATTCATCACAGCCAATACCCTTATAAGCATACGAGAAAAAGAAAGACTCTATGGTAGTCTATTTGATATTGCTATCTCCGAGATCAGAGAAGCCTTGATAGAGATACGAAAGTCTCACTTCTATGCCAAAAAAACCCCTACCAAAAAGAAACAACTTAGAGAACAAGACGAAGCCCTACGAGAGGTACTTGCTCAAAAAGTTAGAAGAATTTGGACAAGCCTCCTCCGATAATGCTAAGGAATTTGTTCATTGGAATCCCTATGACCAAAAATGCCTCTGCTTCCTTCTTTGATCCCGAATGGATGTTCGGTATCTCTGATGGCTTTGATATAATTATTGGAAACCCACCGTATATACAACTTCAAAAATAATGGAGGCAAATTGGCTAAATTATACGAAGGACAAGGATTCAAAAACCTTTGCCCGTACAGGAGATATTTATTGCCTATTCTATGAAAAAAAGCACACCAGCTGCTAAAAACAAGGCGGTATCTGTAATTTCATCACTTCCAATAAGTGGATGCGGGCAGGTTACGGGCAGGCCACTCGTAAGTTCTTCTTAGAACACACCAACCCGCTTATCCTGATAGACTTTGCAGGGATAAAAGTATTCGAAACCGCTACTGTAGATGTCAATATCCTATTATATGTCAAAGAAAAAAACCCACTTTTTAACACTTGGGGCTGTACCATCAAAGACAATGAGTTAAAAAATTGAGCCTTTATGTTCGGCAACATGGGGAAAAGACTACCTTTTCCTCAGACGAAAGTTGGGTGATTCTCTCTGAGATAGAACAACGTATCAAGGCAAAAAAATAGAAGCCATAGGCACACCACTCAAGGAATGGGAATATCCATAATACTATGGAGTATTTAGACTGGATACAATGATGCTTTCATTATCGATAAAGCTAGAAGAGAAATTTCTGAACTTATCGCTCAAGAAGAACCTAAAAAGTGACGAGACTTATAAGGCCGATACTTTACGTGGCAGTGATATAAAACGATATGGATATGACTTTTGCTGATTTTATACCTTATAAACACTCCTCAAATGGTGTAAAAGGAGAAAAGGCATAGAAACTATATCATGATAGTAAATATCAGCATCTGTAGAGGCTATTTGAGATTTGATAGATTATAGCAAACAGTTAGAAAAAAACGAGCTAGACAAGGGGACCACTAATAAATCGTTTGAAACCCAAGATAGCTTAGGTTATCGGGAGGATTTTTATAAACAGAAAATTGTGTGGAAAGCTGTAGGACGAAATTTAGCTTTTTCTATTTTAGAGGAAGGGAAATTTGTTACAGCCCCAGCATCTTTTATTACTTCTGAAAATAGTCTATATTATATTTTTAGGTTTTTTTATGTAGCTCTTTTTGCAAAAGTATTTTATTTACAATAATAGTGATACAACAGGAGCTGGTGATATTATGTTGAATATACAATCCCTAGTAAAAAAATACCTATACCTCAACCTTCTATAAACAATCAGGAAGAAGTTGAAAATATAATCTCTGAAATCATTGAGGGAAAAAAAGAAAAATATAGATACAATACTTTTTAGAAAATAAACTTGATGAAATTATAAATAATATTCTTAGTTTAAGCCCTGAAGAGATTGATTTTATTAGATCTTTTTTTGATTTAAAGATGCCATAAATTATTTCTCATAATTTATGGCATCTAAAAATCAGAAAAGAATTGATTAGATTAATCTCTTCTTGATCAATATCAAAAGTTTCATAGATATAATTCTCTATTTCTTCTTCTGTTTGTAACTTCAGATAATTATTATCTTGACATAGAGGAATTGGTAGATTCTCAATACATTGTGCTAACCAACGAATACCTGTTCCTCCTAAGCTAACGCTGTAAAATTTCTTAAAAATAAATTCTATAAATTTAGAATTCAAGAATAATATCAAATAATCTAAGTTTTCACCCGTTATTAAATATCCTGTATTTGATACAAAGAATGTTGCTTCTTTATCTAAGTAGAAACAACTGCCTTGTGTTAATTCCTGATACACAATTTTCTGTTTATAAAAATCCTCCCTTATAAGAGGGAAATTCTACCCTTTCTTTCTATAGGTTTTTCTCTAATTTCATTAGTTGTTATGCACATATCATACCCTTTTTTTCTTTTTAACCCATTAGCAAGTTTAGCATCGCAAGTCCAAATCTTATGTCCCGTCTCAAAATGAAGTGCTATAAATAGATAATCATCAGGGTCTATATCTTTGGCTATTTCAGCAGCTTTTTCTCTATTTTTTTCTTTTTGATTTCTTCTAAATCATAGAAGGTAATATTCTTTTGTAGCTTCCTTTAGAATATCAAGCGCTTTCTTTTTAGTGAGATGATTGCGTTCCATCAGAATAGGCAGATGTTCCTTTACCTCTTCCAAGAGATAGGATGGAGCAATAAACTGTAACTTATTCTTTTCGTTTTTTAGAATGGTTGCCATGGCTCCATTAGGTGTATAGAAACAACTGAAAATAATATTTGTATCAGAGATGACTATCATGTTCTTGCTCTTTTTCTTTTTTTGCAATGGCTGCTTTCCCAACGTTTAGTCATATTTCGATTGGCTTGTTTGGAAAGGGCCATAATCTCATCTCGGTACTTGATAGGCATACCATACTCATCTTCTTCTAAGTCCTCTTCTATAGGCTTAACTGAAGTTGCTTTTTCTTTTATTCTTATATTTTTTTATGAAATCAAGTTTTTTTATATATTCCAAAAAGCCAAAGAATATGAATTATCATCCGTAATTGTAAATGTAATAGTCATAATAGTATTATTTTTTTAAGTGCAAAAATACAATTTAAAAATCAAAATAAGCAATAGTTTATTTTTGGTTTTCAATAAACTTTATCTCTTCTTCCGATAAGTTGCAGACTTTATATATCATATTCTCAATCTTTTTGTACGATCCATTAGCAATTAGGCTAAGTATTTCTTGTTCTGTTATCTCTTTTTGAAAAAGGTATCCTTATTTGTTCAAAAAAATATTTTTGAAAAGCTCTCTTGTACCTCCTTGTAATTCTGGGAAATTATCCCTATAACATATTTTTAAAAAATATTTGAGTTCAAAAAAGCCGTTAAATAAGCTAACTTTTCACCTGTCATTATAAAAACATTTCTGGTTTACTAAAAAAATTTTCATTATCTAAAAAAAGAAAGGCATAAATTTAGTCATATTAGGATACACAATTTTTCTGTTTATAAAAAAATCCTCCCGATATAAGCACAGTTATCTTAGATTTCATAGCATTTATCCCTTGGTCTTTGTCACTCTTTTTCTACCTGTTTGGATAATACAAATCTATCATGAGCCCCAAAGCTCGATAGATGCTGTTTATATGCAGGATATGTTTCTATGCCTTTCTCTTTACACCATGATGAGTGGTTTATAAGGTATAAAGATCAGCAAAAGTCATATCCCATATCGCTTTTATATCCCTGACCACGTAAAGTATCGGCCTTATAAGTTCGTCTGTTTTTTTACGTTCTTCTTCGCTTTGACAATTGGCTAAAATTTCTCTTTCTAGCTTTATCAATAATGAAAGCATCGTTGTATCCTGTTAGAATACCTCTATAAATATTAACATTCCATTCCTTGAGTGGTGTGCCTATGGCTTCTATTTTTTTGCCTTGATACGTTGTTCTATCTCAGAGAGAATCACCCAACTTTCGTCTGAGGAAAAGGTAGTCTTTCCCCATGTTGCCGAACATAAAGGCTGATTAAAAATAAAGGCCTTATTCGCTATTTTTTTAGACAGAAATCAGATAATTTTAGTCTATTCTTGACCTATAAGGTACAAAAAAATTATGTACTTTGTCCCTCTAATTCTAAATTTTTATATACCATGATTTATGGATACATTAGGGTCAGTACCGATAAGCAAACGGTAGAGAACCAACGTTTTGAAATTAATCAATTCTGTAAAAAAACCAAGAAATGGTTGTGGACAAATGGATTGAGGAGACCATCTCTGGTGCCAAGAGTGTGGAAGAACGCCGGCTGGGCAAGCTCCTCAAGCGCATGAAAAAAGGGTGATATCCTTATCTGTTCGGAGCTCTCCCGTTTAGGACGTAACCTCTTAATGATTATGGGAGTACTCAATGAGTGTATGAACCGTGATATTCAGGTGTGGACAATCAAGGATAACTACCGCTTAGGGAGCGATATCAATAGCAAGGTACTAGCCTTTGCCTTTGGACTATCTGCCGAGATTGAGCGCAACCTTATTAGTCAACGTACCAAGGAGGCTTTGGCTCGTAAAAAAAGGCGGAGGGTGTAGTATTAGGGCGTCCCAAAGGGAAGTAAGTCGGCTAAAACCAAACTCACAGGACAAGAAAAAAACGTATCAAGGAGCTGTTGGACAAGCGAGTATCCTACTCCGCTATTGGGCGTATCCTTGGCGTACACCGCCTGACGGTCAGCAGCTTTGTAAAGGAAAAAAACTTCATATTTCTTAAATACTTAACTTTATTTTTTTTATTGTATAAATTCTTACTTCTCGCATAGCGTTTCCTTGACTTTGCCTCTATGATTGTTGTACCTTTTGCACCACATTCAGTCGTCAGCATTCAGACGTTAGTAGTCTGACATTAATCATTGCTGGCATTAATCATTAATCATTGTTGGCATTAATCATTATGGAAGAGGCTTTTAGACATACTTTTGGACATACGCACGCCGCCAGGCGATTGATTGCAATGGCAAGATGGTAATCCCTACCATTAACCAAAAGCATTGCAGCCATCCGTTTGATCATTCGTTTAGAAGAGGCTAAAAAGTGATGAGAGAAAAATCAAAAAGTGAAGAACAAAAAAATGATGAGGGAAGAACAAAAAACAATGAGTGAAGAACAAAGAGTAAAGCCAAGCAAAAAAACTTAGAGCTTGGATATGTGGGTGAAGAACAAAAGCGTGATGAGTGTCACTGACTATACTCCCTTTGAGGAGGAAGAGGAAGAAGAGGTATCTCCTTTCGCTCCTTTTCTATTGGACGAAGACAATTGGTCTTGTTCGGCTGACAACCAACTTCCTAAGGAAACGCCGCTTTCCACTATTCACTATTCACTATCCACTCAAAAGCTCCCGCTCTTGTCCCTGCTGCAAAGACTTCTTATCACCAGCAACTCAAGAGTTGTGCTAAAAAAATACTTTGAAAAAAATATGAAACCCAAACCTTTCTCTAACGGAAAGTGTCAGCAGACGACCTCTTGCAAGCGTCCGTACGCCGCAAGCAATCGCCTCTATGACGGTTTTCCTACAAAGAAGCAACACCCTACGCTACACGATCCCTATATGGGAGTTACACAAGCAGAGCTGCTCTCCAATGTAAGACCACCTCCTAAGAGTTTCAAGCTAGCAGAGACCAACCACTAATGCAAGTCAATCAGAAATAATTTGCGAAAAAAATTAGCATCAGCAGGTGTAGGGGCTAATGGCAATTAGCCCTTGAAAGAGAGCAAATTAAGAATCAATCTCTTGTTCTATTTATTCGCAATCTAAATATGATTGACTATAAAGATAAAAAGTGAATAGTGAAAAACACTCTTCACTATTCACTTTTCACTATTCATTTTTCACTCCAAAGACCTCTGCCAGCATACAGCGGGCGCTACCGCCTCCGCATACCTCTATAGTGGAAAGGTCGCTATAGAGTATTTGGGTATGTCGCTCTATGGCTTCTATCTGCTGAGGAGTCAGGGCATTATAAGCCGTCTTGCTCATCACCAAGTACTTGGCATCTTTCCCTTTCACTTGGAGCATATTCCCAACAAAGTAATCCACTTGTTCGGGACTTATGGTAATAATCTCCTTGTGATCTTCCTTGAGGTGATGGAGCACATTCTTGCGTTCGCTCTTATCCTCTATCACATCAGGACAGATAATAGCAAAGGTCTCCCCAAGTGCCATCATCACATTGGTATGATAGATAGGTTTTAGCTCTCCATCTGCATGCTGGAAAGCCTTGAAGATAACAGGTGTATATTCAAAAATCCTCACAGAACTCAATGAATAGCTCCTCACTGGCTCTGGCCGAAAGCGCACAATAGGCCTTGCGATGGATTCTATCCAAGACCATAGCGCCCGTCCCTCCAAGTAGAGCCCTTCGTTCTCTGCTTCTGTATAGTCATATACGTTCTCTATCTCAAAAGCCTTCTGCTTCCACTATATCCAAGATATCCTCGCGGCGCTCCCTACGTCTGTTTTCAGCAAACATGGGGTGAAAAGCCACATTCTTATTATTGTGAAAGCTAATCCAGTTGTTCGGAAATATAGAATCAGGTGTATCCTGCTCGTAGATATCATCCACTACGATGACATGTACACCCACCGCCCTGAGCTTGCTGACCAAGGCATCAAACTCCTCTTGTGCCTTTTAGGTTGATTTGCTCATTGGTGATATCGATTCCTTTTTTGGAAATAATTATTCACCAAGGTCTGCTCATTCGTCCTAAAACGCACAGGGGCGTATCATCAGCACCGTATCAGTAATTTGTTTTTTTCATATTATTAGTCATATTATTAGTCACTAATCACTCGTCATTAGTCACTCGTCACTCGTCACTCGTCACTCGTCACTGATTAAGTATATACGCAAAGATAAGCGGTGCCACGATAGTAGCATCGGATTCTACGATAAACTTAGGCGTATCTATATCCAATTTCCCCCAAGTGATCTTCTCATTAGGCACTGCCCCTGAGTAAGATCCATAGCTGGTAGTAGAGTCAGATATTTGACAGAAGTAAGACCAAAAAGGTACACCCTCCCACTCTAGGTCTTGGTACATCATAGGCACCACACAGATAGAGAAATCCCCTGCGATACCACCACCTATCTGGAAGAAGCCTACGCCCTTACCAGCAGAATTGTTGCGATACCATTCGGTAAGGTGAGATCATATATTCTATACCTGTCTTTACCGTATGTGCCTTTAGGTTTCCTTTGATTACATTGGCAGCAAAGATATTTCCCGTAGTGGAATCCTCCCAGCCTGGACATATGATAGGAATGTTCTTTTTCAGCAGCAGCCAATATCCAAGAGTTCTTAGGGTCTATCTCATAGTATTGTTCTAACACACCAGAGCGTACCACTTGGTAAAGAAATTCGTGTGGAAAAATAGCGTTCGCCCTTTTCTTCGGCCTTGTGCCATACTTCCTCTAAGTGTTTTTGCAAGCGGCGGAAAGCCTCTTCCTCTGGAATACAAGTATCGGTTACACGGTTGTAGTGTCCGTCCAAGAGTTCGCGCTCTTGTTCAGGTGTAAGGTCTCTATAGTGAGGGTACACGTTTGTAGTGAGAGTGTGCCACAAGGTTCATCACATCTTCCTCAAGGTTTGCCCCTGTACAGGAGATAATATCCACCTTGCCTTGGCGTATCATCTCAGCCAAGGAAATCCCTAGCTCTGCTGTACTCATCGCACCTGCTAGTGCCACAAGCATCTTTCCTCCTTCTTGTAGGTGAGTTTCATAGCCCTTAGCTGCATCCACTAAGGCTGCTGCATTAAAATGTAGAAAATGCTTCTCAATAAATTGAGAAATAGGTCCTTTATTCATCTTAAAAAAATATTTAATTAGTTGTTGTACAATTCATTAGAAAGGATAATTAATTCCTATGTTAAAAAAACAAAATTAGAGAGTTTCAGCTTATTTGTCCAGTGTTGAGTAACCCGCTGTGAGGGGTTGTATAGTTTCATTCCGAAATCCCCACGTATGACAAAGTAATTCAGATCATAGCGCAAACCAAACCCAGTGGATAAGGCTATATCCGATATATCCGAGAGCCCTATCCAGCATGGCATCTGTCTGATTCTCACTATCCATGAGGTGCCATACATTTCCCCGCATCCAAGAAAAGTGCTCCCTTCAGAGCACTGGCTATGGTAAAGCGGTATTCTGCATTGGCGGCCAATTTGAAATTGGCTTCGTTAAACTCTAAAAACCGAACCCGATGAGCCTGGTCCTAGGGAGTAGGCGCGCCAACCTCGGTTGTCATTGGCACCTCCCGCAAAGTAGCTACGCGAGAATGGGATATTCTTCCCATTCCCATAGGGCATGGCAAAGCCAATAAAACCGCGTAAGGCTAAGACCTCTCCGCTATTTTTTTCTAGTCGATAGCGGAAAGTGCTTGATGTATTCCACCTCTGCCTTGGCATATTGTGCATAAGCCACATCCAAAAAAACTTACGTTGTCCTTCTTCATCCTCAGGGAGCTTACGTATAATATTCACCAGCTGAGGAAGATTCCCCGCTGTCTCCACCTTCACTCGGAATTGCTCATAGGTAGGCTCATAGTAATTCAGTGTATTGTTGGACATATAGGTGAAACTGGTAGCCATAATCAGATCGTTGCGTGTCAGATGGTAAAAACGCTCATAGAGGTTGAGCAAGTCCAAATTCCTCTGGGCTGGATTCGTCCAATCCCTGCGAAACATATCATAGATAAAAATACTCATAGGCTTCTCTTCTTTTGAGGTTGCCTCTATCATCTAAGTAGTGAGCAGGCGCAGTGCCTTCTTTCCTTACAATGCCATTGAGCGCTTCATACGAACTCTCATATACATTGAAATAATTCTCAGGGTTTTTTTGTTATGTACATACTCTATATCCATGATTTCCAATATGTTGCGATTAGCCGTATTAGGACTCCAGGTATAGCGGAGTACCCTGAGGTCTTCTGCCTGTCCAAACCTATATTCTCTTGGGTACTAGTGGAGAGTTGTAACATGGTCTGGGGGGTCTTAGAATAAGGAATAAGTGATTCTATCCTACCGAAAAACCATATACGCGGAATGGTCAGGCGCAAACCGCCTCCATATTCAAAGAGATTGAAAAAGGCAGAACTACCATCCAAGAATTGCTGTGCTCCCATGGTGATACGTGGAGTTACCTCTAGGGTTTCTGCCCCTCTAAAGACGTTTCTTGCAATAAAAGAAGTACTAAACCCTATCCCAAACTCCTGTATAGAGGAGCGAGAGAGTTCCAAATTGGTCTCTATAGAAAAGCGTTTGAGTGGTTCCAAGTGTATATCCGCTTCCAAAACCCTTTCCAAGGTATCATTCTTGGCATAGTGATATTGTATATTGGGATACTTAAAAGCCCTAAGGTTGTTAATCTGCCTATAAGCATTGTTGCGGTCTATATCTCGGTAAATACTCTCCGAACGCAAGGCAATAGCATCATAGAGAGTTTGCTTACGATAGCGCAACTTATGGCGGTAATAGTAAGTAATCCCTTTGTATTCTAGCGAATCATAGGGGGTATTCTCAGAAGAAGAATCATAATCAGTATAGAGGCGTACTTTCCTTATTTTGTGAACCTTATAGGGTTTTTGCGTGGGGGGATCGGTAGAGCGATCTATGTAGTTGGCTATGGCAGTGGTCACATTGATCAGCGAATCGTTGTTATACACTACCGTGTCCCGTGCTATGGTAAAGTCTATAGCACTTTGCTGAAAATTATAGAAGCCATTATTGCGCAATAGGCTAGTAATACGTGCCCTTTCACTATTGAATTTCTCCAATCGGTAGAAAGTTCGTGGCTTAATAATACGTTCATTTATACGCTTTTTGTAGAGGGAATCAATCTCTGGGAAAGGATTTGGGTATCCAAAGAATCAATATAATAGCGGCGTCCCCTATCTATATGGTAGGTTACTGAAGCCTGTTTTTCTTTGTCTGTAGGAGTGATTTCATAGTGGCCTATATTATTAAAATAGCCCACACTGTTGTAGTAAGCATGGAGGGTATGTGCCGATTTGCGAGTCTCCACTGTATCTATAATCACAGGTGCTTGTCCCATTCGCTGGAGCATACGATCCTTGCCCGAAACCAAAAAGGATTCCCCCAAGCGTTGGGTTTGTTTTTTTAGAGAAAGCCATCTAAGAAGCGATGCCACTTAGGATGCCTCACAAGCCATTTTTGATAGTTTTCCAGAGCATGGTCATCGGCCAAGTTATAGATAAGCAATCCCAGTGGAATCCCCAACAATCGCGAATTGGGTTCCTGGCGTAGATAGCCATAAATATTGGCATTTTTAGGTTTTTTATTATTAACAGAAATCGTATTCTTACGCAGCAGATACGCTCCCTCCGGCACTTTTTTTGTAGGATTACACCCCAGCAGATAAGCCAAAGCAAAGAGTAAGAATACTATTTTAGCAACAAATGTATGCTTCATCGGATAGCCTCAAAATTTCGGCTCAAAATTACAAATTTTATACGATAATACAATTATAATTATCAATTGTTAATTGTTAATTGTTACTGGCTATCCCCTGCTCCGATGCCAGCATAGAAAAAAATTAGTTTTCAAATAGAAAAATCAAAACCATAAAAACTTATTCAGTTCTGTATAATGTCCTTTACAAAGCATTACAAATATGAGCTTTTCCTCATCATATATTCTATAGACAAGTCTGTGTTCATCTGTAATCCTCCTTGACCAAATATGAATTTCTTGAGGGTCTAAAGTAGGGTCTATCTTATCTACATCTTTCAAACGTTCTGGTTTTCCTGTTCCTTTTCTTGGTGAGACTGATAGTTCAAGTATTAGTTTATTGATTTTTCTAAAACCTTGACCTTTCCCGAATTACGAAATTCTATATATTGCTCCTCAAAAGATATGGCTTAGCTTGAGAGTATATTCCATTATCTCAATGAATTAAGATGTTCCAAAATCTCTTTTTCCCCTCTCAATTCTTTTACTGCTATCAAAGCTCTCCATTGATTTTTTTCATAAGTTCATAATATTCCTCCTGAGACATTTGAGCCTCTTTTTTTCTCTTTTTGTCCTCTACCAAAGTCACATTGAGTGCTTTTAAAAAAACTATCTAACAGAGCTACTTGTTCTTTATTTTTTTCAGACTGAAGGAATATCTCACTCCTGGTTGTATTGTCGTTATCATAGTGTTATATAATAAAGTTGATGCAAAGGTACATCAAATATTTTTATCTAACAATTCTTTTTTTACCTAAAAACTTCATTGTTAATGACCATCAATGATAGAAAATTATTTGTGTATAACTAATTCATTAAGACGCAATAAACTCACGTCCCTACACAAGCGCTAACTAAGACCATTCCTTGCTTAGTATAGTCTCCCGTAGAGACTCAATTTATTACGTCTTAACAAGTTATATATCAATTATTGATTCATATCAATAACCAATCTACTATTGCCAGTTGATACTAACATTACTTATTTCAAGATTTTTTTGCTCTCTGTTTTCCAATCATCATATGCCCCAAAAAGAAGTTACTATAGAAACAAAAACTTAGTCCTTTTACACTGGGTAATATTTGTTTAAAAAGTAACACTTGCTTTCATTGGTACTTCTGTAGGGTATTTTATTACATACTGAAAAAAAGAAAGTTTACTTTCTTTCCTATAGAAGCAGTTTTTACAAGATACTCATTTCCTTCAAAAATCATATGCTCTTATACCATTTGCAATATAATTAAATGAAGAATTATCGCTATCTACAAAGCAGACATTCTGATGTACTAACTTATGTGAGATTAGAAATTCCAAAGTAACTGTTTGTTCTACTTTATTCCCTATAACAGAAAGTAGTTTTACCTCAAACTTGGGAGAGAAACTCTTGATGGTACCATTTTTCTTGATTTGTATTAGTTTCTGAAGTTTTTCATTTTTATCTGCCACTGTTTGAAAAACCAGCTTCTTGAGAGACAACCTCTCCCATACGAAGAGCATCATCTATAGCAATAACTATTTCTTTTTTTGTCTGTATATCTAAGTATAGCATACTTAACCACCTTGCCATCAACCATTTCTTCTTTGAAAGTCTTAATTATAGGTCTGGTTAATTTTTGCAAGATCTCCCTCCATTGCATTTACTGTTTCCTTCTTTTCCTACCTCAGTCCCATTCATGGTATCTATATAATCCCTCACGGTAACTATATCCTTAATAAGGATAGTACCATATGTCTTACCTCTTGAAGGAGTACCAAAGGAAATAGCATCTCCTCTTTTATAGGTATGATTATCAACAGCTACATATTCTTTTCTTGAATTTTTGGAACTCTGCCCTGACAAAGAGCCAAAGTTTAATACCATTAGCAACAAAAGTGCTATCCTGTTTTCATTGTTCTTATTTTTTTAATAAGGCAAAATTACTATTATTGTCTTATTCAAAGACTTTATTTTTTTACTAATAGGAGAAAAAAATATTACTAAGAGTTAAAAAAATATTTCGTACCTTTGCCACAAAAATATAAGTATGTCATTAGGAAAAAAAGTTAAAAACAAGCGCGCCTTAATAAAAAAATCTTTCTCAAGATTTTTATGGCTGAGATGTTGGAAGTTTCTCAAAAAACATATTCCAACTTTGAAAAACAATAAGACAACCCCAAATTTTTTTCACAAATCGAGGAAATTTCTAAAATACTGGATATAAGTATTTTTAGATTTCTTAGAAGATACTGAAAAAAATATAACTTCTACCAAAAATAACACAGGTACAAACAATGGTTTTTGTAGTTAATAATTTCTCAGAAAAACTTATTGAACAATATGAACTTCGAATTAAAAAAATTAGAGGAAGAAAATGCGTATCTAAAAATCCCTATTAGACCGAATGCTAAAATAACTGATTCTAACGAAAAGAGCTTCAAAAATAGATTGAAGCTCTTTTTCTATTTACCAATTAATATATAATAAACTAAATATCAAACAACTACCCTCCTAACATTAACAATTGACAATTATTTTTCTCCTCCTTCTTACAAACACTACCAGTCCCACAAGGGCTACTAGTACCGCCACACCTATCCACAAACCATCTAAGGAGACTTGCTTCTTTTCCTGTCCTGTAGTCGTTTCTTCTTTCTGGAGTACTTGGCTATTCTTGGTGTCATATACCTCCTCTGAAGCATTATTGGCAGCAGAAAGTTGTTTCTGATATACTTGCGCATTGGCCGCAGGGGCTTTTTTGCGAGATATATTCTTGCAATTTCTTATTCTCAGAAGAGAACTGAGAGGAGGTTACCCCATACTGCTTTTACCAAATCGGTATGGAGACTCGCCAAATGGGCAATCTGTGCCTCTGAGGCCTTCCACATACCTTTGCGAGTAGCCTCCAGCATCACCGCTGTTACCTCTTCCAAGGATACGGCATTCTCCCGCTTGATAAAGTCGGTTACGCCCAACTGTTGCTTGTCTTCTATATAAGTATCATAGACTTCATTCCATAGGGCATCATCTATCAGTTCAGGACGGGTAGCCTCCCAGCCGTGCATATTGGTTACTATCTCTTGGATTTGTCCTGCCGCAGAGGCCTTTCCTTTCATCATCTCCTTGATATACTTAGGATTGAGTATGGTAGCGCGTGCCTCTACTCCTATGGCTTCCTTCAATTCTTGCAAGTGCATGTTCTTATGATTGCGATAGTCAGCCAAGTAGGCATCAGGATCTTTGCCTGTTACCTCTTTGATAGCGGCATTCATACCTCCCATAAACTCATATACGTGGTCAAGGCTCAAGGCACCCCAAGTATTGTTCTGGCGTGGCTGAATAAGTACATCGGCATGCTTGATTGCAGCACGAAACATGCCTTCTTGGAACTGACTCCAGTTCTCTTTAGTGCCATAGAATGCGCCCATATTGTGCATATACACTTGGGCAATATCGCTTTGGCTCTCCCACTTATCTCCTGCATTGATGAGCTCCTTAATACCTGTGTCATACCTACCTTGTAGCCCTCCGAAGATACGCTGAGTGGACATCTCACGGGCTTCCTTAGGCGGTACCCCTGCCTCTACTAACTCCTTCTCTATATCTACAGTTCCTGCACTGACCTGGTTGGCGTAAGGCTCTTGAGGGAGCGCACTGACCATCTCTATGGCCTTGGTAATAAGGAACAAACGAGAGGCGGCCAAGTCATGGAACTGACCAGAGGTCTGTATCACCACATCTATTCGTGGACGACCCAGTTCCTCTGAAGGAATCAAGCGTATATCACCCACTCGGCCAAAGGTATCCCACACGGGTTCTACTCCCAGCATATAGAGGGCTTGGGCTATGGATACACCCTCGGTCTCTACAAACTCAGAACTCCAGAAGGTATAAGCGATTTTTCTTAGGATATGTGCCATGTTTTTCCTTGTATTCGTTCAGTACATTTTTGGGCTAAGGCTACCCCTCTGTCCCAAGCCAATTTGCTCGGTGTGCTCTCGGCATTAACCGAATAGAGATTATGTCCCTGTAGGTACTCCTTTAGGGTTGGCTACAGCATCACCTCCTGAAGATGGAGGGTATAGCCGCCATTAAGCGCATTGAAAAAGGCTTTTTTTCCTCCAGATGAGGACTTTGTTGTAGACCATCTCGGTAGAAAACAATATGGGTAATAGCCTCTTCTATTGCTACTATGGCACGTGCTCGGTCTAGCTTCGCTTTTTTTGGCAGCTAATTCGGCTAATTCCTTCTCTGTAAGAGGCTTGCGCTCTTCTTTTTGACCGCTGGTTTCTTAGTTTTTAGTAGCCTTACCTACCGCATCGGGTTTCTTACCCTTGACTGTATCTGTCTTGGCATGAGCAGAGGAATCCTTAGCTTGTGCCGCTTCTTTATCCATCTGCTTTTTAAGGAAATAAGGCATACCTAATTGATCTTCAGCGGCCACGGTTTCCTTGGCTTTGGCCAATTCCTCCGGGGTGATATGGGCATAACTACAGATAAGCTCAGTGGTTACAGGCTTCCCTGCAAGCACCTGACTCACAAGGTTTTTTTAGCTGGATTGAGGTATTGCTCAGAGAAAAACACTTTACGTTTGAGATCTTTCTCACTTACCTTACCATCTATTTTATTAAGTGCGGCTACACTATAGGCTATTGGGTCGGCTGACATGGCCACTACAGTAGAGTTGATTTTATCCGCTGGATAAGGTATCCCCATGGTATAAAGCTCTCCGTTAATCTTCTCTGTGGCAATCTCTTCGGCAAAGTTGGACAAGCGATCTATCTCTGCTTCCGTATAGGGCTGGGTGAGGATACTATCCAAACGCAAATCGCGATGTAAGCCCATACCTACAGCTAACTTTTTTGATATGTAGCGAAATAGCATTCTTATCGGTTGGATTCTTTTGACTTCTGGTAGGAGAGAATCGTGTTCTCTAGCTCATTGAAAGTGTTGCGCATATCACTCTCGGTAAAGGCAGGAGTAAGATAGGACACTATAGAACCATACGAACGGCGCTTGGCCATCATCGCCTCCCCTATATTGCCTATCGTATAGTAATAGAAGTGTGGCACTGTACCGACCAAGATATCTCCCCAATCATAGTCAGAGAGGGTAACCTGTTTATTGGGGGTAAATTCCAAAGAGCCATGGGTACCAAAGTGAATAAGCGCATCGGCCTTCAATCCGTTTTGTACCCATAAGTAAGCCCCTATATAGGCATAGGGGGAATTTCCTTAACCCCATGCTGTACCTTGAAATCGTCTTCGGTACTGATAGCCGCAGGGGGTTGAGGCAATATAGTTACATTGCCAAAAAGTAAGGCGTGCCACTGTTAAATAGTCCTTGCCATCCTTATGGGTAGCTAAGTAGTTGCCTGGTACTGCCCCCATTGTGTGCTACCACTTCTTTATAGAGGTCTTGGGGCAGCGTTGTCTTGAGCCAAGTATCCAGCTCATTAGCTTCTACCAAAGCGGGATTATCCTCTGCTAAAAAGCGTTCTATCTCGCCTTTGGCACTGGCTCGGTAGGTATTGGCATACTTGTTCAGTAGGGTATGAAATTCCTCTACCGTAGCAGGGAGTCCTTCTACCTTATAGCCCTCTTTTTGAGTTGTCCTAAGAAATTATAAAGTGATTCTATCACTTCCAATCCTTGTGCCACAGGGGGATTAAGCCCTACTCCCTTAAAAATAAACTATGGCCAATTTCTTATCCGCATTGGACTGTTTTTCAGTTGGGTAAAGCGGTGTATGATTTTGGCAAACTTTGCCGCACGGTTACCAATAGCATTGAGAAAAATAATAGCCGTCCTTGTTCTTGTCTTGTGCAATAACCACATAGGGGTAGAGCGCTCCGTCCAATTCGGGCATTACCACTGTTTGACCTAAGAAACCGCCTGCCATACCCATCGGGTCTTTTCTCCCATTGCTCCTTGAGGGTCAGCACTGAAAGTCCTGTAAAGAAAGGAATATTTTTTTGCTTTATCCAATTGATAAACTTCTCAGGGTTTCCATCATCATCTGTCCATGTGGAAAATAAACAATCGCATCAGGGGCAATCTCTTCCAAGAATTCTATTCGCTTGGCCTGTGCTGTAAAGGGATACACATTCATACCCTCATCTTGTAGGGCAGAAATCACCCCATTGAGATGCTCTTTGTTGCCCGCAAAAGGATCATGCAAGCCTGCCACTACTGCTACACGTGGAGCCCCCTCTTTGTAGAAACCGTGCTCCCTAATATAATTCTCATAATCCTTTAAGTTATTGAAAGAAAGATCATCATCTAGGGTGAAAAATAGACATTCTCCTTGCGCTCTATCGCTGGGGCAGGCTCGGAAGCAAACCATTTTTTATCTATATACTTGCGCACATAAAGTGCTAAGTTTTGGTAGTTGTCCTTATTGGCACTATCCAAATACTCTGACACCCGTTTGAGGTCTTTCTCGCTCAAAGTACTGATGTCATTATCAGGATTAGTTACCGCAAAACTGTGAAAAAGGTACCCTGCGAGAAATCTCGATAAGCTTTATCACGCTGCTCCTCACTGATTTTTCATACCCATACCCCAAATCAGTACAAAGTCAAATCCCTTTGAGCTTGTCCAACTCATCAGTGGATACCTCTTCAAACTTGATAAACTTGTCCTTGTTGGAAAGGATAATATTCGAGGATTGGTAGCTGAGGAAATTTACCAAGGCAATACGTGTAGGCGAGACAAACCGCTGATACACAAAATACCCTGCTCCACAGAGCAGCAAGGCTGAGATAAGCAGTAGCAATTTCTTTTTCATAAGGAAAGATTTTTTTCGTCTTTTTACTATTAATAATTAGATTGATTTTATATAAATTAATTCCGCAAAGATACGACTTTTTTTCAAAACTAAAAATAAAGAAAAGAATTTTTATGATCAATGATTTAAGTTTCGCAAGTTGTTTTTTTAGGTCGCTATTAAAATTGCAAGCAATTGATAAACAATTATTTGTAAAAACCTCCCCCACCCCCTCCAAAAGGCAGGGCTGTTATATAATCATATTATAATCTGATTTATAATATATTAAATTCATAAGTTCTTTAAAATTACTGATTCCCCACTCCATAGCTAACTTAATAGAGTCCTTTCCATTGAGACGAAATAGATTGATTGATATATTTCTCATTATTGAAAGATTCTCAGGAGCATTCCCAGATTTGGTTTTACTCTTATCCTCTATCATTAGTGTATCCTTTACCCAATGTAAACGATTTTCTATACCCCAATGAGAACGTATATGATTTGCAAAGAACTTAGCTTTATTTTTAGCAATACTGCTTATATGATAAGCAATTTCGGTGCTTTCTTCTCCTTTTTTCTTAACATAGCGTGTAGTTTCTATAATTCGCTTTATACCAGACCATTCAGGAGAAATTCCCTCAATATTTTTATAGACCTTTGTAATACGCAACTCATCACGTCCTCTCTCTGAGGATTGTTCTTGATAAGTATCCATTAGGTATTTTCCTAAGGCTATATTCTTTTTTATCTGATTAAAAAGATTCTTTTGATTGCCTTTTACTTGTACAATGTAATCATTTTTTGACTTTACAATAGTTTCAAGAGTTTTTTTGACAATGTAGCGCATCTAAGGTAATAATTTCACCCTCAATATCTAAGGCTTGTAAGAGTTTTTGAACAGTATAAATTTCAGACTCTTTTTTGTTCTCCAATTTATCACAAGCTATTACAATACCTCTTTGAGAAGCAAAAACACTTATCAATGAAACAAAATTTTGATAATTATTTTGAGGATCTTTAATAGTCCCAGCAATTGCTTTTCCATCAATGGCAAGTGTTTCACCTTGACACATTGGTAAAAATTGGGCTGCCCACTGATTGAATTTTGTCGCAAAATCGTCAAAATCAATTTCCATAAATATCCTCCTAATAGAACCATATGTAGGTACTTTACAGAAAGTTAGATATTTTTTGAACTCCCATTGGTTTTCTTTGAGGAAACGACCTATTTCTCGATAGCCAGTATAGCCAGACATCATTGCTGTTAAGCACATAATCAAAAAGTTAGGCATCTTATGGCGAATGCCACGTCTTTTTCTAGTATCCTCTATACTAGATAACATTTCTATCAGTGTCATAGACTTTTACATTTTTATTGAGTGCAAAAAAATAGTAATTTAAAAAGAACTTATACAACTTTATAACAGCCCTGCCTCCAAAGGGGGAGCTTTTAAGGGCGTTGAAATGGTCTAATTTGTTTATTAAATTAGAAATTTTCCTTCTATAACTTATTGAACCTCTACTACTTACTAACTCCCCTTGAGGGGGTAGGGGGATGTTTTGAGAATCAGTTGATTACAGAGCTTGCGAAACTTAAATTAATGATTAATGTGAGTTCGACGTAAGCAAAATTACATTTCTCCCACAAAGCCAGCGAGTGCTCACAGCTGGATATGTGAAACATTGTTGGCATTAATCATTAAACCAACTTATCAACATCCACTAACAAACAATTATAAACAATTACGGTTTAATTAATGTAATTTCTCGTTAAAACCAACTAATTAACAACATACTGTCTTTTGTTGAAAAATTATTTTTTTGATTACTAATTTTTTTGTATAAACGCTTCTTTTTTTATGGCACTAAATTATGATTGTCAATCATTTACAAAAAAACTTTCAGCTGCTTATTTCTTAAAGAAAAAAAGGTATTTTTCCTCTTGCGCCCATAGAAAAAAACACAAGGTAAACAATTAGCACGTAATTTTGCTCAAGAAATTAGACGCGTAAGTATGATTGCGATTCCTGTCATAGAGACCCAAAAAGTCCCTATCAGCTATCCTCATGGAATCACTCTGTATATCAAGCGCGAGGACAAAACCCATGTACATGTCTCTGGTAACAAGTACCGGAAGCTCAAGTACAATCTATTAGAGGCCTCCCAAAAGGGATACAAGCAATTGATCACCTTTGGAGGCGCATACTCAAACCATATCGCAGCTACCGCCTACGCAGGTAAAGTAGCTGGTATAGAGACCATTGGTGTGATTCGTGGAGACGAATTAGCCAGTGCAGTCCCTCACAACCCTACCCTTAGCTTTGCCAAGGAATGCGGTATGCGTTTTCATTTTGTCTCTCGCGAGCGTTTTCGCTTAAAGCATACAGAGGCTTTCAAGGAGGAGTTGGCCAATCTCTTTGGCCCTTATTACTATGTCCCTGAAGGAGGTACCAATGCATTGGCTATCAAGGGTACCGAGGAGATTCTCACTCCCGAAGATACGGACTATGACTTTATTACCACTGCGGTAGGTACAGGTGGTACCATCGCAGGGCTGATTAACAGCGCCTTACCTCACCAAAAGGTCTTAGGCTTCCCTGCCCTATGCGGAAAGTTCCTTGAGGAAGAAATCAAAAAGTGGATTCATGGCTCCGACCATTGGCAGCTGATACATGACTATAACCTAGGTGGTTATGCCAAGGTGAATGAACCCTTTATCCGCTTTCTCAATGATTTCTTTAGGCAAACACGTATTCCCCTAGACCCTGTCTATACGGGCAAGATGATCTATGGAGTTACTTGTCTTATTGAAAAGGGATTTTTCCCTGAAAACAGTAAAATATTAGCCATCCACACCGGTGGATTGCAAGGTATATATGGAATGAACCAACAACTTAGTAGAAAGAAAAAACAAACGCTGGATTATGAACAAGAAATTAGTTAGCTTCATAGGCCTTATGGCAATAGCCTCTTCTTGTAGCACAGGGCATAAGAACGTTACAACGAAGAAGCCTATCACTCGTATCCCTGAAAAAGTGCTTGTAGAGAGCAAACGTACTGAAGCGTACATTAATAAGGAAGAACCCGAAACACCTGAGGAATTACAAGCAACCTCGGCGGTGAAAGTAACCCCAGCACTGATTCGCGAATATATAGCTACCTATAAGGACATCGCTATGGTAGAGATGCAGCGTTATGGAATCCCTGCAAGTATCACCCTGGCTCAGGCCATCCTTGAGAGTGGTTCTGGACAAGGTCGCTTGGCGCGCCATGCGCGTAACCACTTCGGTATCAAGTGCCATTATGACTGGGAGGGAGACACCATCACCCATGATGATGATGCCAAAGGCGAATGCTTCCAGAAAAATACGAACACCCCGAAGCCTCCTTCGAAGACCATTCTCAATTCCTTGTGAACCGCTCTCGCTATGCTTTCCTCTTCTCTCTCAAGGCCGGTGACTACCAGGGCTGGGCGTATGGACTTAAGAAAGCTGGATATGCCACAGACCCTGGCTATCCACAGAAATTACTGTTCCTTATCAAAAAATACGAACTCCAACAGTACGACACTGAGGTTCTCGGCTACGCATACAAAGAAGAGAAGCCGCTTTCGCCTATTCCCAACACGCCTCCTCTTACAATAGAGAAGAAAAAAGAAGCGACCAAGACGATAGCTAAAGCAAATACACCTGCAAAACAGGAAAACACAGTAGCTAAAAAAGCAAATACATCTACTACTGTAGCAAAAAAACACGCAAAAAAAGTAGTAGCTAAAAAGGATAACAGCCCGAAAAAGGACACAAGCGCCATCGTACAAAAGGTAGATACCACACGCATGGCGCAAAAAGAAGTAAATAATACCCCAGCAGAAGAAGTAGCGATGGATGTAATCAAAATGTATATCGTAAAGAAAGGCGATACGCTCTATAGCATCGCACGTCGCTCTGGAGTAAGTGTAGATGACCCTAATGGCACGTAACAATATGAGCAACTTCAACCTCAATATGGGACAAATACTCGTTATTCGTGAGTAAAAAAACTAACTCTATGAAAAAAATTTTTGGAGCACACTCTCTTTTGCTAACAAAAATAATTCTTCTGATCAATGGAGTGGTAGGCGGAATCTTACTTTTCGCCTACCTACTCCCTTTTATCCCTCCTCGTTATTTTGAGTATGCCTCCCTAAGTGTTTTCACCCCTTGCTGATGCTGGTCAATATAGGATTCATTGTCCTATGGCTGTTGCGTCGCCAGTGGTTATTCCTTTTCTCTGCGGTCTTATTTCTCATAGGACTCCCCTTTATGCATCGTTTTGTACAATTTAGCAAGAGCAAACCTGCCCCTAAAGATCATTTGAGCATAATGAGTTTCAATGTACGATTGTTCAATCATTACAAATGGAGTGAGGACAGCGAGCTAAGGAATAAGATTATTGATTTTATTGCCCAAGAGCACCCCAGCATCATTGCTCTACAGGAGTTTTTATACTAAGGAAAGCGGAAGTTTTTCCTTTCTATAAGTACAAGAAATTCATCTACAAAAACAAAAAAGACAAGATAGGTCAAGCTATCCTCAGTGATTATCCTATTATACATAGTGGTTCCTTGGATTTTTCCTCATACAGGTAACAATGGCGTATTTGCTGATATAGTAGCAGGGCGTGATACCCTCAGGCTATATAGCCTTCATTTTGAATCCTTCCATATAGAAGATACCGAAATCAGCCAAGAGAACTCCAAGCGTATTTTTCCTAAAACTCCCCGCCGATTTGCCATACAGCAGGCACAGGTAGAGCTTTTCAATGCCCATGCCGATAGCTGTCCCTATCCTATTATCATCTGTGGGGATTTCAATAACACCGCTTTCTCCTACCTCTACCAAAAGTTTCAGGATAGGGGCTGGATAGATAGTTTTCAGGAATGTGGTTCAGGCTTTGGTAGCACTTATGACTTCCCTTACTTCCCATTCCGTATTGACTATATACTAGCCGATCCGTATTTTAAAATCACCTCCCACAAGGTCTATAACCAAATCCACTACTCCGACCACTATCCTATTAAGGCAACCTTCGTCAAAAGGAAGTAGGCAGTGGTTAGTGGTCAGTGGTCAGCAGTTAGTGGCTAAAAAGTAGGCGCAAAAATCCATGAGAGCGGAGTATATGAGGCTATTCGCCTACATGGCAAAAAAATTAACAATTGACAATCAACAATTAACAATTAAAATTCGTACTTTTGTCCCTTATAAAACTCTTTATATGGACTGGAATCCCAATCAGGTATTACTTGACCTGCATTTTTATACAAATACGCTACTATAGCCTTATGTTTGTTATTGCCTTTTCTTTAGGCTTTTACATCACCAAAAATCTTTTTAGCAGAAAACAAACCTTTAGAGAAACTCGATACCTTGGTCATCTATGTAGCCATAGCAACGCTTTTTGGGTGCACGCTTAGGACATGTATTCTTCTATGATTGGGACTACTTCAAGGTGCACCCACTGGAAATTATCCTGCCTTTCCGCTTCTCTCCGAGCTTTGAAGTAACAGGATTTGCAGGTCTGGCCAGTCATGGGGCGGCTGTGGGGATTATCATTGCCATGCTGCTCTACATACGCAAATACCCCGATATGAAACTCTCTTGGGTGCTTGACCGCATTGTCATTGCCATTACCATAGGAGGTATGTTTGTTCGTTTTGGTAATTTCATGAACTCCGAGATTGTGGGCAAGGTCGTAGATAAGTCTTTTCCTTTTGCGGTAAAGTTCTTACAATCAGGCGACTTCTCTGCTGGTGAGGCTATGCAGCTCACAGGAGAAAAATACCCCACAGAAAGCCCTTGAGGTTATCGCCCACAACCCCCCAGTTTGTAGAAATCTATAACCAAATCCCCTATAGGCACCCTGCCCAACTCTATGAAGCTGTAGGATATTTCCTGCTTTTTCTGGTTGCTCTACTACCTCTATTGGAAAACCAACAAGAAAGACCAGCCCTACTTTTATCTTTTGGGGTATTTCTCATTGCCCTTTGGACAATACGTTTCCTTGTAGAGTATGTCAAAGACAGCCAAGGCGGTATCGAAGACACCTTAGGTGTTTTCTCCACAGGCCAATGGCTAAGTATCCCCTTTATCCTCGCTGAGGGTGTTTCTGCTGTTCTTTAAGAGGAAAAGTGTGTAAACTTACTCCAGCTTATCATGGATAATCCTATCCATATAATCTTGCATAAAGGCTCGCACATCAGCGATGCCTTTTTTTCATTTCTTCGTTATGAGTGATTTGGTCTTTGAGGTTATGGATAAGGTCTAAATCTTCCTTAGCATACACCCCTACCACTTCTCCTTGTAAATCTAGCACATATATGTAATTACCTTGTATAAGTTGATAGAACTGAGTATGTGTAACAAAGGCACGAGGTGTCTCACCTGCCTTATCACTCAGAAGACTACGTCCCCAAGAGCGAAAAGGCTTTTGATACCCCATAAGATCTACCAAAGTAGGAAAAAATATCTATCTGTTGACCTAATGTATCTGAACTCCCTTGAGGAATAAGTGCTTTATTCGGGCTAAAGAGGATAATAGGCAAGCGGTGGTGTGCTATTTTCTGTTTGTAATAATCATAATAGTCTTCAGTTGTGTGATCTGAGATAATAGCAAATATAGTATTAGCATACCAATCTTCTTTCTTAATGGTATCAAAGAATTTTTTTAGCGAAAAATCAGCATATTCCACTACATTATGCATGAGTATATCTCCCTTATTAAACTTGTTTTTATAAGGTTCAGGCACTGTATAAGGGCCATGAGAGGATAGTGTAAAAACCGTTGCTAAAAAAGGACGCTTCATTTGATTAATATTCTTGGCAAAATATTGTAAGAAAGGTTCGTCATCTATACCCCAGCTTCCATTATAATAACGGTCATCATTAAATTCGGTACGCCCCAAATAGGTCTGATAACCGATTTGATGGGTATAACCATCAAAGTTCATTGAACCATTAGTAGCCCCATGAGCAAAAAGAGTTTGATAACCCAAGGAGCGTGCTATCTCAGGTAATGAAGATATTTTACGCTGAGCATAGCCCGAACGTACCCATGCTGTTTGAAAAGTAGGCATCCCTGCCGTGACTGCTGAAATTCCTTCAATAGAATGTACACTATTGGAGAATATATTAGTAAAATAGTATCCTTGCCTAGCCAATGAGTCTAAAAAAGGCGTATGGCTACGGTAGTTAGGAATGTGAGTTTGTTGGTTCATCACCCCAAAGTACTCCGCTCCCATACCCTCAAGAATAATAACCACTATATTGGGTTGATCTTTAACCTGTCGTGCATATTGTTTGATAGGCTTGATATTTTCTGCTATATAAGCATCTGTAGTAAATTTGAATTCCTTGAAACCCTTGTTCTTACCCATGGTACGAAAGATGGTAAAAGGTGTATTTAGTAGTATATTTACCTGAGAAATATCGCGTGCATACTTACTGGCATCCATTACAGTGAGAGGAATTACTCCCGCTCTAAATGAAAACCCTCGTATCCCAAAGATAAGTGTAGGAGCCAATAGAACCAACACTATTGCTGAGGTTATAAAGTAAGGTCTTCTATGTGTTACCTCTTCTTCTCTGACTTGTACTTTCTTATAAAGGAATATCCATAACACAATTAATACTAAGAAAACAGCAAAAAAATAGCCCAATATTGCACCAAAAATCCAACCATGAGTGTCAGTGGATTATGTTCGTTTTCTACCAAAGCCCAATCATTGGTAGTAAGACGTGTCTTGTTATACGAAAAAAATATACAATATCTATAAAAATTAAGTAGATATGCAGGTATATTACAAGCAAAAATATACCCAAAAAAAGTACTTTTTGAAAACTTTTCTTAGTGTTGATAAGTAGTGGTAGCACACTTAGGAAGATAAACAGCAGATTTACATAGATAATAGCTGTAGTATCAAACAACAAACCATAAAAAAAGCAAGACGAAAGAAATCGGCTATACCTTCTATATGCAGGTGTGCCTTATTGAAACTATAAAAAAAGAAAGGCGTGATAAAAAAGTAAAATATATAGGCTAATGCCAAACGATAAGCAAGAGCTTTGTATTCTGTAGTTCTAAATAATCTTACGCTCATAATACACTTTTAAATAATTCGTCCCATTGTTTTACAATAACTTCAACACTATATTCTTTAGCTTTTGTAAGTATATTTTTTTCTGTATATCTTTTTCTCATCTGAGGATTATTCATCAACATACTCAATTTGTAAACATATTCTTCCATGTCAAAGGGTTTTTACTAAAATACCATTTTTCTCCATTAGGAGACAATATCCCTCTTACACCTGCTGAACAATCAAAAGCAATAGGTACAACTCCCGCTTGTTGTGCTTCCATCAAAACTGTACCCTGCCCTTCCATTTGGGAAGACAAACAGAAGATAGCTGCCTTATTATAATAGGGAAAAAAATATCTTCTACTTTCCCTAAAAAAAGTAATACGCTCTAGGTTCTTCTCCTTTACCATTGTGCGGAGATTAGGTAGTTCCTTCCCACTACCTATCAAGACAAATTGCCAATCAGGAAATTTTTTTATAGATTTCTTCCCAGATACTAACCAAACGATCCACTCGTTTATCCACATAACTCATACGCCCTACATAGATAATAAGGGGTTCTTTTTCCTAAAGAATAATTATAAGGGGCAGATATAATAGGGGTAGATATTGCTCTGAGTTTATGATTATCTTTAAGTCCTAATGCCTGTGTGAGTTCTTTTTTTATATTCCTCACATAATACTGTAAAAAGCATCATATGTGTTATAAATTATGCGATATTTCTCTACCTTTATTCTTTTATATATATGAAAAAGAGGTATCTTAAAACCTTTGTAAAAACAAATAATTAATGAAATTCTTTTTTTAGCCTTCATTTGTAAATCCTCTAAGTGGTTTTCAGCCTGCCAAAAAGTAGCTCCCATAATGTGCAAATATACATTTGCAATTAGTTTGTTTTAATATTTTTTTCTCGTTTGGCACTAAAAACTCTTTCCTATAAAAAAACAAGAATGTCTATTTTCAATTCTTTTACCTTATCTACTAAAGAGACTTTAGGTGAAGAAAAATAACCTTGTTTTCTGGACATCTACAAAAGTTATATTTTTCTTATCCTCTTCATCTATTTGTTCATGATGAATATGAGATGAAAAAACGTAGATAGCATATCCCATTTCTTTTAACAAAGGGGCTATATTAGACGTTATTTTCTCCCCTCCTCCATAGGAAATTGTCCATGTACAAAACCAATATGAATCATATTTTTTTATTAAAGCACAAAAGTACAATATTACCTTTTGCAGAAAAAAATGAATGCAATCTTTAACTGAAAAAAAGTAAGTGGCCTTATCATCACTTATAATGAGGAAAAAGAATATCAAGGAAGTGCTACAATGCTTTGATTTCTGTGATGAAATTATTGTTGTAGATTCCTTTAGTACCGATCGTACTGTGGCTATAGCAGAATCTTTCCCTAAGGTGAAGGTGATCCAAAAATAAGTTCGAGGATTTTGCCCAACAGCGCAATTTAGCACTTGAAAACGCCTCCAATGATTGGGTGCTTTTCTTAGATGGTGACGAACGTATTACCCCTGAACTAAAAAGAAGAAATTATCCTTACGCTCAATAATCCTGAGAAAAAAAGAGGCTTACTATTTCTACCGATTGTTTTTTTCTTTGCTGGAAAAGCCTGTTCACTTTTTCAGGCACCCAAGGAGATCGAAATTTTTCGTTTGTTCCGCAAGTCAAAGTGTCACTATGTGCCTGAAAGAAAAGTGCATGAAACACTCACTGTAGAGGGAACTATTGGGACGCTCAAGCACAAGCTTTTTACATTATTCGGTATCCGATTATAAGTCCTACTGAGAGAAAGCTGTCCTCTATGGCAAGTTAAGAGCAGAGGAGATGTTCCTTAAGGGAAGCGTTATAATCCGTTAAAGATGTATGTCAAAATGGCTTTTTCATTTTTTTCAAAACCTATATACTCAAGTTAGGTATTTTTAGATGGTAAGGAGGGATTCTTACTCAGTAAAGTAAGTGCAATCTCTGTTTATGAAAAATTTCAAATCACTCAAACAACAACAAAACAAAACAATTAGATGATTCCCTTTCTAAAGAAATATTTTACACCTATTCTAAATATTTTTTTATCCTATGTGTAGTAGGTGTATTTTATTTCATTCCTTTAGATTTCAATCTTTATTACACAGATTTTCCTCTAAAACTATTTTTTTAGAATCATTATCGGAATTGTTATAATAATCTCTTGTATAGATGTATTCTTCCGATGGAAAAATATTATTCCAAAACATTAGTCCTTTTAGAACTTTTTATCACTATTCTTGCTTCCTTTCTAATCTGTTTATATCCTTACAAATACAAGATGATATTAGGATTAGGAATTGTCTTACTTTTTGCTCTGTCTATTCTATGGAATTTATAAAAAAACTTTTTACAGACCTCATCCTATAATGATTGCTTTCTTTCTTTTTGAGTTTTGTGAAATTCTTAAGCATTTTATGGTCTGACAATTTTTCAAAAATCCTTCCATCATATAGATTATTATTGTCTCTTTATTATGTTACCTATAGTAAGTTGTTTTTACAAGGTACAGAAAAAAAGAACTTTTACCCCTTTTATCTATATTTCATTTATAGCCTTTATCAACTTAATGACGCTCAATATAGCCTCCTATATTTTCTTAGTAAAAACAATATCAAAAACCTCTTTTTTTCTTTTCTCTCTATCGAAGGGTTATTTAGGGGATATTTCCTATATTGAGACTATGAAGTGGAGTGTTACTCTGCATCAGAGTATGATTGGTTGAGGGATTCTTATTAGTTTTTTTGTTATGGGTTATTGGTTATGGAGAGAGAACAAACAAAAATGGATTACCTCTTGGCATATCATTTTCTATTTTACACTCCTGATAGTGGTATCTCTGATTATACAAGCACGTGTAGTTATTTTAGGAATCAGGGATTATTATGCTTGTATTCCTATGGGTTGAGCTGATGAAAAAGGGGTTAAATCAAGGAAGAAGATTATATATTACACAAGTTTTGCTTCTCTAATTATCTTATTCCTTTTTACCTTTTCTTATTATCAAAAAGAATAATTATTTTAATGATGAGATCAGAAATAGAATGAATCTTGCTGCTTGGAATAGTTTTAAGGAATCTCCTTTTTTTGGAAAAAGGAGCTGGATCGGAAGAGAATGTTATTATAAAAAGCAGGATATGATTTTCACACATTACACAATGATTATTTAAGTACTTTGGTAGAACAAGGGTTAGTAGGTTTTTTTCTTTTATTTTTCCTATTCCACATTTTTGTTGTTTATTTTGGCATAAAGAACAAATTCCTTTTAGGTATCTATGTACTAATCACTTTTTTTCCTATTCAATACAACTGAAGGAATTATGGGTTTACCTATCTGTATCCCCTTATTCCTATTTTGCTTATTGCCCCCTGAGGATACCTCTTGCCTATCTCCCGAAAAAAACATATCTTTGCCCGCAAATACACAAACTCAAGATACACCATGAAAAAAGCTTATATTTTCCCTGGACAGGGTTCCCCAGTTTGTAGGGGAATAGGGAAAGGACTTATATGAGAGCAGTCCCCTTGCCAAATCGCTCTTTGAAGAAGCCAATGCTATTTTGGGCTTCCCTATCACCGAGGTCATGTTCGCCGGTGATGAAGAGGCACTAAAGCAAACGCGTGTTACCCAGCCTGCCATCTTCTTACACTCTGTCATTCAGCGCCAGGTCTTGGGCGATGCTTTCAAGCCTGATATGGTCGCTGGGCACTCCTTAGGAGAGTTCTCCGCCTTGGTCTCCAGTGGCGTACTGACCTTCGAGCAGGGTTTGCGCTTGGTAGCCAAGCGTGCTGAGGCTATGCAAAAGGCCTGCGAACTTCAGCGTGGCACTATGGCCGCTATCTTAGGGCTAGACGATGCCGTAGTAGAACAAGCCTGCAAGGATACCGAGGGCGTGGTAACTCCAGCCAACTATAACTGCCCAGGGCAACTGGTGATCTCTGGTGCCTATGAGGCCGTAGAGCAGGCCTGCGAAACACTCAAGGCCGCTGGTGCCAAGCGTGCACTGATCCTCCCTGTGGGGGCGCTTTCCACTCTTCTCTGATGAAACCTGCCGAGGAGGAACTGGCCAAGGCTATCGGGGAAATCTCTTTCCAAAAACCGCTCTGCCCTATCTATCAGAATGTGACCACTACTGCGGTAACTGATCCTGAGGAGATTAAGAAAAACCTCATCGCTCAGCTCACCGCTCCTGTCAAATGGACACAAAGCGTCCAACAAATGATTGCCGATGGTGCCACAGAGTTCTACGAACTTGCACCTGGAAAGGTACTTCAGGGCTTGGTGAAGAAAAATCAACAAGGATGTAGCGGTTTTCTCCGCTTAAAAAAAGAAATTCTGAGAAAGGCATTGTATTTCTCAAAAATATCGTACCTTTGCATCAAGTTTGATCTGTTTAATATAGTTGCTCATAATATGAAAAATTGGAAAAAGGCTTTCATCTTGCGTGAAAGTCTTTTTAGATTAAATGAAGAACCTATGGAAATCACCCGTGAAAAAAATTAGTCCTCCCCAATGGGGGCAAGAAACTCCTGCTACACTCTTGTTGTGCACCTTGCTCTGGAGGTATCATCAAGGCCATCCAGGACTCAGGGATTGACTTTACTATCTTTTTCTATAACCCTAATATACATCCTAAGAAGGAATATGATATCCGCAAGGAGGAAAATATCCGCTTTGCTGAAAAAGTGTAACGTGCCTATCATCGATGCGGAATATGACGCCGACAATTGGTTTGCTCGTGCCAAAGGCTTAGAGTTCGAACCTGAGCGGGGCAGCCGCTGTGCTGTGTGCTTTGATATGCGTATGGAGCGTACCGCGCTCTATGCTTTTGAACATGGATTTGACACCATCGCCACTTCCCTTGGTATCTCCCGATGGAAGAGCCTTGAGCAGGTCAATGAAGCTGGCTTTCAGGCTGCTCAAAAGTACGAGGGTATTACCTTCTGGGACTACAACTGGCGTAAAAAGGGCGGCAGTGCTTGCAATATGGAGATTTGCAAGAGCGAACGCTTCTATAAGCAGGAATACTGCGGTTGCGCTTACTCTCTGCGCGATGCCAATAAGCGTCGTTTGGAGAAGGGGCAGGAACGTATCCAATTTGGAGTACATTTCTACGGAGACGAAGAGAATAAGAAATAAAAATACCATGCAGCTGATTACCCATTACCAAAAATGAGTTCCTCGCCTTTATGAACAAGCATCTTACAGAGCGAGAACCTAAGAACCTATATGATCCTATCCACTATATCCTCCGCGTGGGAGGGAAGCGCTTGCGCCCTACCCTTACCATGCTCAGTGCGGACATCTTTGGGGCGGATTATCACAAAGCACTCTATGCGGCACTCGCAGTGGAGATCTTCCATAACTTCTCCCTAGTGCATGACGATATTATGGACCAGGCGCCTCTAAGGCGCGGACAACCTACGGTGCACACCAAGTGGAACCTCAACACGGGTATCCTCTCTGGTGATACCATGCTTATTCTTGCTTATCAGTATTTTGAGCAATATGAGCCAAATATTTTTCAAGAATTGGCCAAGATATTCAGCAAAACAGCCATTGAGGTTTGCGAAGGCCAGCAGTACGATGTGGATTTTGAACGAGAAGTACAAGTCTCCACTGACCAATATCTCAAGATGATTGCTTACAAGACAGCCGTTCTGGTAGGAGCAGCCCTGCAAATGGGGGCTATCATCGCTCAGACCACAGAAGAAAATAAGCAAAAAGATATATGACTTTGGCCTTGCCTTGGGTATTGCTTACCAGTTGCAGGACGATTATTTGGATACCTTTGGCGATGATTCTTTCGGTAAAAAAATCGGAGGGGATATTCTCCAAAACAAAAAAACGCTCCTCTATCTCAAGGCTTTAGAGAAAGGTACTGCTGAACAAAAGCAAGAGCTACACACCCTCTACACCACTGAGCCTAAGAGTGAAGCGGAAAAAAATCGCCCGTGTAACCGAGCTTTTTCATAGCTACTCAAAGCCACACCTACCTCCGAGAATGTGTGGAAGCCTATACCATGGAGGCATTCGCTATCTTAGATACTCTTGCTATTGCTAAGGAGAAAAAAGGATATTCTAAAAGAATTTGGTAGCAGCCTTATGAATAGAACGATTTAATGGGTAAAAATATATGAAAGTATTTGATGAACTTAGAAAAAGCAGGCATTGATAGCAAAGACATAGAACAATTGGAAAAAAATTCTATGGGGAAGAACGTTTTATCCGTGGAAGAGATGGTTTTTATGGCTGTTGAAGATAAGGATTTTGAGGGGATGCAGGATTTCTTTAATGATTATACGCTCTTTAATGATTTGAAAGTGATTCTTACAGATGAAAAATTCCAATTATTGGTGTGTCTTTGTAGGAGGAGCTCGTAAGAGAATGGTCTGTCATCTTGATCATGAGTTCCAAGACCAACAACAACCTCGCTTTAAGAGCATCAGCCGTTTGCTTGAGGTTATTGAGCAGCACAAGGAGGCTTATGACTTTGACGAGTTAAAAGAACTCCCTGAAAATGTATTTGATTTTTCCTTCTAAAAACCTCAGAAGACTTTCAGGGAAGAAAACAGATTATAGAACAGCTATACCAAGAGATTGACAACCTTGATACAGAAGATGAGAGCTATGATCAAAGCCGTTCTTCTCGTATCTACTCTATCATAGTCCTTTCTATTGCTTCGGAGGTAGAGACCCATATAAAACCTTTCCTTGACGATGAAGACGACTATGTAAAAGAGTTTGCCGAAACAGCTATGAAGTTCTGGAGAGGGGAAATAGTAACTTTCTAAATTATAGGATTATAGGAGGGAGGTGTTGATATGTCTTGGAATTTATCATTAGTTATTCGTCACTGGTCACTATTAGGATTGTTGTTGTTTTGCTTTTGTGCAAAAGCCCAGCAGGAGTCCTCCTATGAAGACTTCAAAAACCTCAAAGGTAAAGTACGCTCCGTAGAGGAGAATTACTATACTTCCTTGGAGCACTACCGCAATCGTACCTATGAGAAGCAGTACAAAACCTTGGAGGTTGTAAAGCGCTGCCTGACCTTTGATGAGCTGGGGCGAGCGTGGATTTTTGAGGAATATGATACCCCTAAGCATTGTTTGAAGAAAAAGGTGTTCCTATACGATAGTCTTTCCCGACCCATAGGCTATGATGAGCTCTATGATACGGGCGAACTGGATTACCGAAAGCGAGATAACTATTGGTCTGCCGTCTATACCTATCCTCAAGATGACCCCGACCCTAAGGCCAATATCATCTCCGCTCTTGTCTATTGGGGCGATTTGTTGAACGAACATCGTACTTATACCTACGACAGCACAGGACTGCTTATCGAGGAGAACATCACCCATATAGAGCATGACAGGGACAAAGTCTCTTCTTATGGTACTTGTCTCAGTTATACCTATAACCCACAGCGACAACTAACCAAAGTCCGTTGGGAGGCCACCTCCTCTGGTGATGTGTTGTATACTGATATTTACAGGTACGATAGCCAAGGAAGGGTCATACGGAAGGAACACTGGTCGGACAATACGTTTTTTTATCAAATATTCCTATGAGTACAATGAAAAAAGGTGACCTCTCCATTGAACTCAAGGAAGAGGGAGACCTCTTGGGAAGACCCAAAGTCAAGAGTAAGGAGTTTTTTTACTATGCTTACCTATACGACACTCATGACAACTGGATTAAAAATTGCCTCCACCGATAGTGGCATTTATTTAGTAACCGAAAGAATCATAAAATACCAGTAGTCAGTAGTTAGACGTCAGTTATCAGAAACTAACCACTAACAACTAATCACTAACAACTATGGATTACGTATACACCACCACCTCCGGTAGCATCGCTACTGTAGAATTTGCCTCTGAGCAGGCCAATGCGCTTTCTATGGATCTACTCCAGCGTTTGGCGAACGAGTTAGACTCCTCTCTACCCGTGAAGACGTCAAGGCTGTCGTCTTGCGAAGTGCGGGAGAAAAAGCCTTCTGTGCGGGGGCTTTCTTTAACGAATTGGTGCAAGTAGACTCCCCGAAAGTGGCCAACGCTTCTTCAGTGGCTTTGCTCGCGTACTCTGTGCCATTCGCAACTGCCAAAAAGCCTGTCATTGCAGGAAACTCATGGCAAGGCTGTCGGCGGCGGGGTAGGCGTACTGGCCGCTTGTGATTATGTCTTTGCTACCGAGGCGGCAGCTATCCGCTTGCCTGAACTGAGTATCGGCATAGGCCCTTTTGTGATTGCCCCCGCCATTGAACGAAAAAAATGGGCGTGGGTGCCCTCGCTGAACTCTCCCTTACGCCTGACCAGTGGAAAAAAATGCGTATTGGGCAGAGAAAAAGGGACTCTATGCGCGTGTTTTTGAAAATACAGCCGACCTTGACAAGGAATTGGGCTATTTTTACCGACAAACTATCGTCCCTACCCCTTGGAGGCCCTTGTGGAAATCAAGCACATGCTCTGGAAGGGGTGCCCTTCTTGGGAGCCGCTTCTCTTTGACAATGCCTCCGTTACAGGACGCTTGGCGCTATCTGCTTATACCAAAGACAAACTTAAACCTAAAAAAATTCATGATCCCTCTTCAGCAGAACATTGAACAAATACAAGAGAAAAATCGCTCATGCCCCCTGATAGTGGTTATGCCATAGGCATACTCATAGGAAGCCTTTTGCCTTTTGCGGTATTGGCCATACTGGGGTATCTTTTGTTTTCCTACTATAAAAAATAAAAAACAATAAAAAAATGTCAGTACAAGAAACTACTTTGGAGATTCGCTTGGACTATCTCCAACACAATGTACGCCAACTCAAAAAAATACCTCAAGCCAGGCACACGCTTCTTGGCTGTGGTCAAGGCCAACTCTTACGGCAATAGCTCCGTAGAAGTAGCCAAATACTTAGAAGAAAACGACTTAGCGGACGAGTTTGCCGTGGCTTTCACCTCCGAGGGTATCGAGCTACGAGAGGCGGGAGTTACCCGTCCGATTTTGGTCTTCCACCCGCAACTGGTAGATTTCGAGCAGCTTGTCCAGTACAACCTTGCCCCTACACTTTATTCCAAAAGGCTCATCACTCACTTTATAGATTTTGCCCAGCAGAAAGAATTACACGAATATCCCTTTCACCTCAAGTGCAATTCTGGCATGAACCGCTTGGGTTTCTCTCTTGAGGAGATAGATGAGATTTGCCAGCTACTCAAGGGACACCCTGAGCTAAAAAGTAAGAACAGCTTTCTCTCACCTTTTGGCATCAGAAGACCTCGAAGCGCGCCCTTTTATGGAAAAACAGATTGCCTTATTCAAGGCTTTCCAAAAGAAATTGGAAGCACACTTCTCCCATAAGATTATCTACCACAATTGCAATACTTCGGGTATACTCAACTACCCTGAGGCACATTTTTGATATGGTGCGCAGCGGTATCGGTATGTATGGCTTTGCCAACGACCCGCGCTTGCAAAAGGACTTTAAGCCTATCACCACGCTCAAGAGTATCATCTCTCAGATTCATACGATCAAAGCGGGGGATTATGTGAGCTATAACTTTGGCTTCCAAGCCCAAAAACCTATGCAGATAGCTACCATTTCCGTAGGCCATGCCGATGGGCTTAATCGTATCTATGGTAAAGAAGTAGGATTTGTATTCATCAAGGACAAACGCTGCCCTATCGTTGGCAATGTATGTATGGACATGATTATGGTAGATATCACAGGACTTGATTGTGAGGAAGGTGACGAAGTGGTCATCTTTGACGAGCGCCACACCAGCGAAACCCTCGCCGAAACCGCCAAAACGATCTCCTACGAGCTGATCACTTCCCTATCTCGACGTATCAAAAGGGTATTTATTCAGTAGCCAGAAATCAGTAGTCAGTGGTCAGAAACAGACCTCTGACTACTGTCAACTGTCAACTGACCTCTGACTACTGTCAACTGACCCCTGACTACTCAAACTTGATAGCTCTAATAGGCGAAATCTTACTTACGATATAGGAAGGAATCAGTAGCATCAGCAGACAGACTACCAATATCCCTATATTGAGCGCCAATATATACCACAAGTGTATATAGATAGGCACTTCCGACACATAATAAATGGACGGGTCGAGCTTCAGCGGCGTAAAAATAATATTGTATACCTAGCAATCCCAGCCCTATAAGATTGCCCCAAAATAACCCTAAACCAATGAGGTAAGCAGCATTGTAGAGAAAAAAATCTTGCGAATACTCCAGGAAGTTGCCCCCAAGGCCTTGAGCATGCCTATCATTGGGGTACGCTCTAGGATAAGTACTAGTATAGCGGTGATCATATTCACCCCTCCTACAATCACCATGATACTAATGATAATCAGTATGTTAAGATCAAAGGTGTGAAACCATTCAAAGATTGTGGGGTATTTCTGAGCAATGGTCTGTGAGTCGTACTCCGCTGGTATATGATCATAGATATAGGCTCCCGTAGGCTCCATTTGGTCAAAGTCCTTAATATAGACCTCAAAAAGCCCTGCTTGTTGCGCTGACCACTTATTTATCTTCTGTAACTGACGGATATCTACAAGTATATAAGTTGCATCAAACTGCTGAAAACCAGAACTGTATATCCCTGTTATGGTGAAATTGCGTTGGTTGGGGATACCCATATTGTCCTCTCTTAGAAAAAGGGTATTGCATGTATCGCCTACCGAAAGCTCTAGGCGATTGGCTAAGTACTCGGATATAAGTACTTCGTTACTAATGGAGTCAGAAGCAAAATTGGGGAGCTTTCCTGCCTTGAGATAGCCTTGCATATATTGCGGATCAAAGTCCTTCCCTACCCCCTTGGCGATGATGCCTTCAAAAATCTTCTCAGTGCGTATGATGCCCCCTTTGGTAATAACCGCTTGTATATGAACTACTTTCTGCCCACCCCGATTGAAGAATTGGGGATCCGTATAGAAGTCTTCTTCCATAGAGATAGGCGCTACCGATACCTCCGAGCGGTTGGTGTCGTAGTTAAATATCTGAATATGACCATTCAGTGAGGCTATTTTTCTGCCGAATACGCTCTTGCAAACCACGCCCTGTGGCTATGGCTATGAGAATCATCACCACCCCAAGGGCTATAGCACTAATGGCTATTTTGATAATTGGAGAAGAAATACTACTTTTTGCCCCCGAATTATGCACCATACGACGGGCTATAAAAAAACTCAATATTCAAAAATATAAAAAAACGCAAATTTAGAATGAGCAAAAATTACACTTTTTTTATTATTTATGGGCATCTTTGGCCAACTTTCTGCTCAAAAATATTTCTTTTAAGAAATACGAATATGTAGGAACAGGTGCCAGCCAGCATTACCAATACCTCCCCATGCTTGCAGGCAAGCATGTTGGAGTGGTTACCAATCATACTGGAATTATCCAAAAGATTGTCCATCAGAAGGATAGCACCATCACTGTGCAGAATGAGCATCTAGTGGATTTTTTTGCTTTCAAAGAAGGTTAAAAATCGATAAGGTTTTCGCCCCCGAACATGGCTTCCGCGGCACTGCCGATGCAGGGCGAGGTAATCAAGGACGGAGTGGATGCCAAAACCAAACTGCCTATCGTCTCCCTCTATGGCAAGAACAAGAAGCCTACCGCCGAACAGCTCAAGGGGATTGAGGTGATGCTCTTTGACCTACAGGACGTGGGGGTACGTTTCTATACCTATATCTCTACCCTACACTATGTCATGGAGGCTTGTGCTGAGAATTATATCCCTTTGGTGATACTCGACCGCCCCAATCCAAACGGACACTTTATGGATGGGCCTGTACTGGAGCCTGCCTACAAGAGTTTTTATAGGCATGCACCCCGTCCCTGTCGTCTATGGCATGACCATCGCCGAATATGCCCAGATGATTAACGGAGAGAAATGGCTCAAAGGGGGCTTGCAATGCAACCTGAAGATTATTCCACTAAAGAGTTATGACCGCAAGGCCATCTATCCGCTCCCTGTAGCGCCTTCGCCCAACTTGCCCAATGCAACAGCTGTAAATCTCTATCCTAGCCTATGCTTCTTTGAGGGTACTCAAGTGAGTATGGGGCGCGGTACCAAGTGGCAATTCCAGATTTATGGCTCTCCTTACTTGGAAAAAAACAGCCTTTACCTTTGTTCCTAAGCCCAATGCTGGAGACAAAAACCCAAAATTCAATGGGCGTACCTGCTATGGGGAAGACCTCACCCAGACCCCTCCTCTCTCCCAGCTGAACCTCTCTTGGCTTATCAAGGCCTACGAGCAAACTTCTGGGGTCAAAACGCCTTTCTTTACCTCTTCTTTTGACAAATTAGCAGGTAACAAAAACCCTCAAAGAGCAACTCCTACAGCACAAAACTGAAAAGGAAATCAGGGATAGTTGGCAGAAATCCCTTAAAGACTTCGCTAAAAATAAGACGAAAAATACCTGCTCTACCCCTCTGACTTCTAAACTAATCTTGTAGGGGCAAAGTCCTCGAAAGCGGAGCATGTGAGACGATTCGCCCCTACTTCACTAAATTTGTGAAGAAAATTATCAAAAAAATAGCTGCTATATGAATTTTATTTTTTATTTTTGTGCCATCAAAAGTAGGTGTTTGTCCCATACAACGCCTTTTATACAGGTAAACAACTGTATTACAAGAACTTAAGTCTTTATGTCACATAAATTCAAAGCAAGTCAAATTGCCCAAGTCCTCAATGGAACACTTGATGGCGACCCTGAAGTAGAAGTCTATAAGCTGGCTAAAATAGAAGAGGGTAGCCACTGGTGCCATTACTTTCTTGTCCAATCCTAAGTATCGCCCTTTTATCTACACCACTACAGCTTCTGTTGTGATCGTAAAAGATGATTTCCAGCCTGAACAACCGCTACAATCTACCCTCATTAGAGTGGCAGATCCTTATTCTGCTTTTTACACAACTACTCGAATTCTACAACCAAATGCGTATCTCCTCCAAGGAGGGAATAGAAAGTCCTGTCTCTATTGACCCTTCTTCTTCTCTTGGGGAAAATGTATATATAGGGGCTTTTTACCGCTATCGGGGCACACTGCAAAATAGGTAATAATGTAAAGATATATGCCAATACTACCATCGGTGATCATGTAACTATTGCTGATAACACAATCATTTTCAGCAATGTAGCTATCTATGCCGACTCGGTTATCGGAGCTAATTGTATCCTCCATTCAGGAGTAGTTATCGGGGCTGATGGCTTTGGCTTTTGCCCCTCAAGAAGATGGTTCTTACAAGAAAATCCCCCAGATAGGCAATGTTGTCCTAGAAGACAATGTGGAACTTGGCGCCAATACTACTATTGACCGTGCCACCATGAGACCCACCATTATACGCCAAGGGGTCAAGATTGACAACCTTGTACAAATCGCTCACAATGTGGAGGTTGGCGCTCACACAGTGATTGCCTCCCAAGCGGGAGTTGCTGGTTCTAGCAAAATAGGTAAACATTGTAGCATAGGCGGGCAAGTGGGGATCGCAGGACACTTTACCATAGGAAACAATGTCAAGATTCAAGCCCAATCGGGTATCGGCCGCAATGTCAAAGACAATGAAGTAATACAAGGCTCCCCTGCCTTTACTTATATGGATTACAATAAGTCTTATGTAGTCTTTAGAAAACTTCCTGAATTGCTTAAGAAAAATTGACGAATTAGAAAAGAAACTCAACGAAAAAAATAATATAACTTAAATTACGTAATTTAAAAATAATTTGCTTGTGAAACAATATACATTAGCAGCCCCCGTTACCCTACAAGGAAAAAGGGCTTCATACTGGAAAAAAATGTAACCCTCACACTCAAACCTGCCGCCGAGAATACAGGTTTTGTATTCGTACGTGTGGATTTGGAAGGTAGCCCTATCATTGAAGCCGACGCGGCTTATGTAACCAGCACCGAAAGAGGTACCGTATTGGAGAAAAAAAGGGGTAAAAATTCAGACTTGTGAGCATGTCTTAGCCGCTTTAGTGGGTATGAACTTGGACAACGTCTCTATCGAATTGGATGCTCCTGAACCACCAATCATGGACGGCTCTGCCAAATACTTTGTAGAGGCTATTGAGAAAGTGGGCATTGTGGAACAACAGGCCGAACGCAACGAATATATAGTACGTGAGGTCATCTCTTACAAAAAAACGAAGAAACTGGCTCTGAGATTACTGTTATCCCTGCCGACGAATATCAGGTAACCACCATGGTAGATTTTTGGCACTAAGATTCTCGGCACTCAGAATGCTTATATGAATACCCTTTCCGAGTTCAAGGACGATATCGCCTCCGCGCGTACCTTTAGCTTCCTACATGAGTTGGAAGTACTCCTGAGACAGAGGCCTTATCAAAGGGGGCGACCTGAACAATGCTATTATCTATGTGGATAAAGAGCCTTCTGCTGAGACTATGGAGAAGCTCAAAAAGGTTTTCAATCGTGACAATGTAACGGTAAAACCCAACGGAGTGTTGGACAACATCAACCTACACTATTCCAACGAAGCTGCCCGCCATAAGCTCCTTGATGTCGTTGGCGACCTTGCTCTAGTGGGAGTGCGCATCCGCGGAAAGGTGATAGCCAACAAGCCTGGCCACTTTACCAATACTCAGTTCGCTAAGAAATTGGCTAAAATCATCGCTAATGAGCGCAAAAATGACATCCCTAAAGTGGATATCAACCAAGCCCCACTGATTGATACCGTGGGTATCATGAAGCTCCTCCCTCATCGTCCTCCTATGCTCTTAGTGGATAAGGTATTTGAACTTTCAGACAAACATGTGATCGCAACCAAAAAGCGTAACCATGAACGAACCTTTCTTCGTAGGACACTTCCTGGAGCACCTGTTATGCCTGGGGTACTACAGATTGAGGCTATGGCGCAAGCCGGAGGGGTGTTGATCCTCAGCTCCGTTCCCGACCCTGAGAATTACCTGACTTACTTTATGAAGATTGACAATGTCAAATTCAAAAACCCTGTGCTCCCTGGCGATACACTGATATTCAAATTGGAACTACTCACCCCTATCCGTCGTGGTATCTGTCACATGCAAGGCTATGCCTACGCCAATGGCAAACTCGTTACCGAAGGGGAACTCATGGCCAAAAATTGTAAAACGTGACGAAAAACCAACAGTAATATGATGTATCCCTTAGTCAATATACACCCCGAAGCCAAAAATCGCTCAGAATGTAGTGGTAGAACCTTTCTCTACCATCTGCAAAAAAATGTGGAAATAGGCGAAGGGACTTGGATAAAGCCCCAACGTTACTATTATGGAGGGCGCGCGCATCGGGAAGAATTGTAAGATCTTCCCTGGGGCGGTCATCTCTGCCATTCCCCAAGACCTTAAGTATAGAGGGGAAGAGACCACCACTCATATTGGAGACAACACCACCATTCGTGAGTGTGTAACTATCAACAAAGGAGACCATAGACCGCATGCGTACTGTAGTGGGTAACAACTGCCTCATTATGGCTTACTCCCATATCGCACACGATTGTATCGTGGGGGACAATTGTATTTTCTCCAATGGTACCACCCTCGCCGGACACGTAACCGTGGGCGATTGTGCTGTAATGGCTGGTATGACGGCTGTCTATCAGTTCTGCTCTATCGGAAGCTATGCTTTCGTTACAGGAGGTTCTTTAGTAGGTAGGACGTGCCTCCTTATGTCAAGGCTGCCCGCAATCCACTCTCTTATGTGGGGGTCAACTCCATTGGGCTACATCGTCGTGGTTTCTCTACTGAAAAAATCCGAGAAATACAGAACATCTATCGTATTCTTTTTCCAAAAAGAAACTCAGCACCTCCCACGCCTTAGACTATATAGAGGCCGAAATGGAAGCCACTGTGGAGCGCGACGAGATCCTACAGTTTGTCCGCCGTTCCCCAACACGGTATTATGAAGGGTTATGCAGGCATAACCCCAGAGGAAAAACGATAAAAACTTTTTAAAAATTCCAAATTCTATAACATAAGGGGCGAATTACCATTCGCCCCCTTTTATTATAGTAATTAACCTTTCATTTTTTTCACTATTAATTTTTTTCACTTATGTTTGATTCCGCTCCTTTTTCGCATTTTGCGCCCACCGACTACCTACCAGCCATCCAAAAAAGGCTATTACTGAAAGCCTTGTTGAAATAGCCCATATTACTCAAAACCCTGACCCTGCTACTTTTTGAAAATACAATAGCGGCTTTTGGCTTATGTAGGTTTAGACCTTGACCGACTCACGGCCATGTTCTTCAACCTCAATAGTGCCGAGACCAACAAAAACCTTACAGGCAGAAGCCCAGCGTATCTCTCCCTACTCTCCGACTATAGCAACGATATCCGCCTGAACGAAGCGCTCTTCAGGCGAGTAAAAAGCCGTGTATGACCAGCGCGAAAACCTCTCGCTCACCGTCGAACAACAAACTCTTTTAGAGAAAACCTACAAAGGGTTCACCCGTAATGGGGCTAATTTGTCAGCTTAATGACAAAGAACGTTTACGCGAAATAGACAAAGCAATTGGCTTCGCTCAAGTTGAAATTTTTCCGAGAATGTACTCTCTGAAACTCAGCACTACCAATGGGTAATTACCGATAAGGAACAACTCTGTGGGCTACCCGATTTTTGTCCTTGAGATGCTCGCCCAAGAAGCTAAAAACGCCATGTGGAAGGTTGGGTTATTACCCCGGATATGCCTATCTATACCGCTGTGATGAAGTATGCCGATAACCGCGCCCTACGCCAAAAAGCTCTTCACCGATTATCACAGTCGTTGTGCGGGAGAGTCTGCCTTTAGCAATGAGGGCCAATGTCTTGCGTATTGCCGAGCTACGCCAAGCCCGTGCTACCCTCTTGGGCTATCCTTCTTATGCGGCGTTCGCCTTGGAAGAGCGTATGGCAGAAACTCCCGAAAAAGGTGATGAGCTTCCTCAATGAGCTGTTAAGCAAAGCCAAACCACAAGCGCTCAAGAGTTAGAACAGCTCAAAGCTTTCTCTGGCCTTACTGACTTTGAGCAGTGGGATTTTGCTTACTATGCGGAAAAAAACTCAAGCAGGAGCGTTACCAGATTGACGACTCCCTGCTCAAGCCTTTACTTGGCTCTGGACAAGGCCATAGAGGGTATGTTTGCCGTAGCACATAAGCTCTACGGACTTCATTTCTCCCTTACCGATGAGGTAGAGACCTACCACCCCGAAGTGCAAACCTACAAGGTAACCGATGAGAATGGCCATTACCTCGCCCCTTCTCTATACCGATTTTTCCCCCGTCCTGGCAAACGCAACGGGGCATGGATGACCTCCTACAAAGAACAGTATATTGATAAGCAGGGGCAATGATTCCCGCCCTCATATATCCATAGTGTGCAACTTCACCCGTCCCACCACTTCTGCCCTTCTTTGCTCACCTTCGGCGAGCTAACAACACTCTTCCATGAGTTTGGGCACGCCCTCCATGGCATGCTCTCCAAGGTTACTTACCCTTCACTGAGCGGTACCAATGTAGCCCGTGACTTTGTGGAACTCCCCAGTCAGCTGATGGAAAACTGGTGTTATGAAGAAGAGACTTTGAGACTTTTTGCCTCGCATTATCAAACGGGCGAGCCGCTGCCTATAGAGTGGGTACAAAAGATAAAAGAAGCCAGCGCCTTCATGGAAGGTATCCTAAGCGTACGCCAGCTCAATTTTGGTTTCCTTGATATGGCTTGGCATACCTACCCTCATTTGGAGCGCTTGGAAAGTGTACGCCCTTTTGAACAAGAAGCCACCAAGACAACCCAGCTCTATCCGCCTATTGAAACCATGTGTATCTCCCCGCCTTCTCTCATATTTTCAGCGGAGGCTATGCCGCGAGGCTATTACAGCTATAAGTGGTCGGAGGTATTGGATGCTGATGCTTTTGAAGTCTTTAAGGAAGAAGGAATTTTTAATACTGAAGTAGCGACCCGTTTCCGCAAGGAGGTTCTCGAAAAGGGCAGTAGCGAAAAGGAAAGCCTGCTATACAAGCGCTTCCGCGGTCAAGACCCTACCCCCGATGCCCTTATCAGAAGAGCATTTCATTAATAAAAAAAGCCTTGCAAAAATTGCAAGGCTTTTTTATTTGTCGTCGTAATGACCAAAAGCTGTAAGAATTTTCACTTCCCTTTCTTCTTCTAGAATTTCATATACCAAACGATGTTTGTCATTAATTCTTCTTGACCACACTTCCCGCTCTCCATAGCCTTTTAGTGCTTCAGGCTTTCCTGTGCCTTTCTTAGGAGATACCCTTAATTCCTTTAAGAATGCAGCTATCTTAGCAAGTATCTGTTGATTTCCTCCTTTGGAAAAACTTCTTTATATCTTTCAGATATTCATCAGAATAGGTTGTTACATAAGTTTTTTTCTTCCTCTTCCATTACCCTAATAACATTTTATCCATTTCTTCATCACTAATGTATCTCCCTTTTTGGGTGCGAGCCTTGTCTATTCTTCTAAAAAAATTCTTCCTTAGACATTTTAGTATCATCTTTATCTATCGTTTTTGGCTGTAAGTGCTTGATACTTTACTTTAAATTTTTTTAAAAAAGCTCTTCAAACAAATGAAAATCAGCTTCTTTTTATCTCTACTCTTTCTAATACTATGGTGCTCATGATGATTCGTTTTATAAGGGCAAAGATACAAAAATATAATTGAACTTAAGATTCTCTTTTTCTTTTTTCATTAGCTTTTCCCATCCAAATAAAATAACTATCTTTGTCCCTCAATCACTTTTCCCCTATGAACGATTCGCTACTTTCCGCTATTAAGGCTCATGATTTTGCTGCCATACATGATATTTGCTTGGCACTTTCTGAAGGAGAAAGACAGGAGCTAAAGAGTTATCTTGCCCGAAAAAAACTTCAACTTTATCTTTCGAAGTCCTCGAAAAAGAGAAAAAGATACCATTTCTCTAATAAGGAATTAGCCCTTATCTCATACACTATTATGTGTGTGTGCAATACCTTAAAGGGAGGTAAGAAAAAAATAGAACTTTTTCCAGAATATAGAACCTTATATAAGGGGAATTACTACTATTTCCTATCTTCTTTAGAAGACGAGATTTTTATTAGATTTCGTCCAGTCTCCGCAAGGAGCTTATATGATAGAAGGTATTCAGCTAATGTACAAGGACAATCCACTGAAGATGTCTTTTAGAATACTTTTGGACGCTCTATAAAAAAACAACTACATTGAGTTTAATGAACTCATTTTTCTTAAAAAAATGTTTAATATGGGCTGGGCTTTTGAAGAAACTGAGGAAGATATGATTGAATATTTCCTTCAAAAATCCTGATTTAGCTACTGAATTATTTCCTCTTTTCAAGTAATCATATAGATTATGTATTAGAATCTTTCAGAGATTGGAAACGAATATACAGCATTCTTAATGAAAAAAGGCTATTTTACCGATCGAAATATCATTGGTCTTTACATAGAAGCTCTCTTAAATCCTTGGAGAAAAAAAGTGTTGTAGATATGTGTTGTAGACTTATAGAATCCCTCAAGCCTACACTTCAAGAGCTTTTAGCTAACCAACACACCCTTTTTGCCCTCCTTAGTAGCGATAAAACCTCGGTAATCAACTTTTGCCCTCAAGTTCATCAAAGAGATCGCCAACGAAAAAGACTTTTGATTTTCAAGCCTTTGCCGACAACTTTACCCTATGTTTTGCTACCCCAAAAATCGCCAAGTCACAACTCATAGGTTTAAATATCTTAGAAAAAAATACTACAAAAAAACAAGCTCCTACCCATATAGACTACCGCGACCAATTGGCGGTACTCTTCACCATACCCGATGCAAAGCTCCAAGAAAAAAATCGCTACCTTGCTTAGCACCTATTTTTAACCACGAGAGGTCTCTGTGAGGTCATAGCTCCTTATCATGATTACCTAAAAACCCTCTGCCCTCCAGCTCCTCCCTGCCTTTGAATTGTCTGACGCGTCCGACTCTTCTGAAAGTCCCGAACAGTCCAATTCGTCCGAAAGTCCCAACCAGTCTAATGCCCATCCTCAAAAAAATCGCCTATGCGGCTCGCACCCCTAGAACCTAACACCTATCCCCTAACCCCTGAAAAACTTCTCTTTCTCATTGGCGACTGTATCCGTGAGCGCTCGCCCTTGTCTTAGATCTTTTCTTTGAGGGCTTGAACCAGTTACAAGCTCAGCTCCCCCACAGATTTCTCTCAGCAGATAAGCCCCTACCAAAAAGCAGTTGGGCAACCAGCCTTTTTGAATTTACTACCTACCGAAAGTGTATGCGCTGGGTGATCGATGTCTGGGAAGGCAAGGCCTCTCTTTCCGATGATATTTTTCAGCGGAAAAACTCTATAATCCTATACTGTTCCTCCGCGAGAAGACCAAGCGACTGCTTCTAAAACTCAAGCAAGGAAATACCTTGCCGTTTGTCAGTACCCCTACCCATAGTCCTTTTTACATAGACCCACAGGTGTATTTAGAACGCATCGCACAATATGAGAAAAACTGGCAAAAACCCCTATGTGGGAAGATGTCATCATAGGGCTTAACCGCCTGCTCCCCACCGAGATTACAGAAGCACAAAAAGCAATTAGCCCTTTCCCTCACAGGTGAGTATGCCCCTGCCTTACAGTATTACTTTGAAGTAAAGCAACGCCATAGCCGTAACCGATGCTACAAGGATGCTCTGGGGACAAGTCTTACGCTTAAAAGACATTGATGGGGTATTTCCTGAATTGGAAATCCCACAAAAACCCAACTTACAGGGCTTAGTACGTCCGTTTTATCTGAAATATGAAGTAAAACCCACCAAAATAAAAGGGTTAGAACGAAATAAAATCATTTTGGAAGACGATTGGGATAAAAAATACAGTACTTATTCGCTCTACAATGACCTTGGAGCCAATTATTACAATGTATCTCCTATGAGCAAGGCAACAGATGAAGATATTGATTACCAACTCAGCCTGAACCCTCGCTATATTGATGGTTGGCTGTGCAAATACCTACTCACTTATGCCCAAGGTATGGAGGGCGAGAGCCTCACCGAAGCCACCCGCGTAATGAGTTTGCTCCTTGAGTACCACTTGCCTATCTATCACGGCGGTTGGCTGATGGTAGCTACTTGTCTTTTAGCCGAAAGAAAAAACCTGCGCGACCTCACTACTGAATATATACTTCTAAGCCTGCAAAGAGGGGAAATGCTCACCTATCTCGCCGAGGCCATCGGGACACTCTTAGCCCATAAGTACGCCCCCATCGCTCGTTTTATAGAGTTCCCTAGACCTCCCCTACCCAGCGACCCCAAAAATAAAGGCTTTTCCAAAAAGCAGTAGTAGAAGCCTATTTACCTTTGGCGGAAAAAGCAAGACAAGAAACCCACCAATCACAAGAAATTAGTAGCGTTCATTCGTTAATTACTTTTCGCTATTCACTTTTAATTTTTACTTATGAAAGAAATATCACAAGGAGAAATGCTCCTATACCAAGATGAAAAATGGTAGTACACAAATAGAAGTACGCCTTGAAAAATGAAAAATGTTTGGCTCACACAAGCACAGTTGGTAACCCTCTACCAATCAAGCAAAGCCTATGTAAGTGAGCATATCAAACACATCTTTGAAGAAGGTGAATTAGAAGAAACAGCAGTTGTTCGGAAATTCCAAACAGTTCAAATTCAGATAAAGGATTCTAATTAATCTATTTCATAAGTTACTTATTTTTTTAGGAATTTCTTGTTATTTCAACAAACATACAATTATTCGCAAAATTTATAAATTAAATTCAACTTTTATGTGTTGTTCTTCTAACAACTGTTGCAAATCTTTTTATTTTTTTCAATAAGAGAAACCTCTGTTTCTGTTCCTTTCTGAGATCTAACGCGATAAGAAGGTGAAGTGCCCATACTTTTTAGTCACAATACGCATTTTCCCCGAAATGTATTTCTCCTTATGGATGGTAAAGACTACTTTTTGAATATCACTCATAAGATAGCGCTTCCCTCACAAAGCTATTGATTCTCAAATATTTTTCATTTAATAGAAAAGGGTCTATGGTGATGTTACATCGTCTAAATATAAAACTGATAATATGGCTTAAAAACTGTTACTATAATAACTAACCACAAGACAAAGTAACGCTCCCAAAAAAAGAAACTGTACGGGTTTTGGCTTTGGCTAATACCTTATAGTCTTCAGATGAAAGGTCTTTTTGTTTGATTCTTTCTTCAAATTCTAAAGGAGAGAAATTCTTTAGCATACAGATTTCAGTAGAGTAGCTTATCATCCCTTTATATCTTCTCCCACTAGCTCTTTGTGTTCTTTTCTTTTAAAAACAATACATCTTTTTCCATTGTAAAAACAGCCTTTTTCCACTTTTTTTATATCCTTTAAAAGGATTGCTACCCATTGCTTTTTGGGCATCTTTTTGGGGATCATAATAATAAACACCGTTTTTATTGGTAAAAAAACAAATGATTGGTATAACTGTTATCACCTATTAGCAAATGATAGGGGAGCCTGGCTAGGCAGAAAAGGCCTTTCTTCGATAAATACTTTACCCCCATTAAGATGATAGAGATACTCAAAAATAGCCGTAATTAGAGAAGATATCAGCGACAAGGTCATCTGTAAAGATTTCACCTAATAGATGATTTTTGTAAAACACGCGTTTTTCCGTCAGAAAAAATAACAAGAAAAGCTCATGCTTTTGGAGTTTCTACTAGGCTCTCTCAATTCGGAAATTGGGAAAATAGTATCTTTAGCTCCTTCTATCTTTTTCACCTTGGTAATAGAAATAGGTGCCATCGGTAGAGAGGTAAGGCGAAGAGCTAAGTGAAGAGAACTTTTGTCCGTTTCCACCAACTTGCTTTTATAGGGAGGTAGTAGTCTGTGTCTGCTTCGAAGTCTGGGCGCGAGGCACAAAAGTAAGTGTCTTTTTCCATCGGTAAAAAGGTCATTGCCTATAGGGGTTAAAGGAGCTTGTAAAGGAATGATTTGGTCGTTACAGAAAACATGAGATTTATCCCATCCTATTTGTCTGATTCGAAGATTTTCGAGGGAAGACTTGAAAAGTAGCCGCATCGGCTTCTGGTATAGCTATATAACCCTTACCTACTACTAAAGTGTATATTTTTCCCTTGGTATTTATAAAAAAGAGAATGTTCTAAACAATATTGTTCAGAATGCAAAGAGAAATGCTCATCTACTTGATTGTTATTCTTAAATATTAAAAAGAAGTAACAACGAAAAACTAAGAGAAGGACTATAACTACACGTGAAAACCCTATCACGTTAAGCCTTTTTTTGTCTTGTTTTTTAATAATTTATTCATTAGTATTTTTATTGTTTGTGCAAAGGTAAAAAAATAATTTGTATCTTTGTGTCTTAAAAAAATTGAAGCCTTCTGACTTCACTATAGATTTCTATAATATACAATTTTTTTCTCTTTGTTTTTTTCAAAAATTATTTTTTTCTATCCAAATAAAACAACTACCTTTATTACTTAATCACCCCAAATTCGTCCGATAATTACCTTTTAACTTATGAAGGAAAAACTTACTTTCCGCCATTAAGGCACATGATTTTACCGCTATACGCAACATTTGCTTTTTCACTTTCTGAAGAGGAACGCCTAAAGCTAAAGGTGTTTTTTTCTTGATACGCCCATCACTCAAATGTATGATATGCCCAAAAGTTGGGCTAAGAATGTACCTAACGATGATATAGTAATGGCTTATGCCTTTATGTGTTTGAGTGATCAAAGAGAAGAAATACTCCACTTTGAGCGAAAAAAATAATATCAGTCCTTGGTATGCAAAAGGGGTGTTTTTACGATTTCCTTTCCACAGCTTTTTATCCAGAGCTTTTTAGCGCTTATCCAAGCTCCTCAAGGGGCTTACTTGAAAGAAGAATTGCCCCAAATGTATCTAGAAAATGCAAAAATATATCTCTTTTGAGATGCTTTGGGTGCTGTACAAAAATGGATTTGATACCTTTTAATGAAAAAAATTGTTCGTTGAAAAACTTTTATCACAAGAATGTTTCCTATCGTGAAGAACCTTTTTTTCATCGATTTGTTATTACAATACCCTGAAATAGCTACCCAAATCCTTGCAGCAGCCCCAAAAATATATCTATACTTATCTATATGATACTGAATATATCTTGGCAATGTATCATATTTTGGCTAAAAAAATAACTATTTCACAAATCGAGATATTGTAAAGCAATACCTTCAGGCTTTGTTAAACCCTTGGAAGAAAAACATCCTCAATGCCTATTGCCGTTGGATAGAAGCTATCAACCCTACTGCTGACGAAGTAATTGAAAACCAGTATATTCTATTTTCAATACTCAGCTTGGGCAATACAGCCCTCATCAACTTTGCGATGAAGCAACTGCAAAAAGCTGCTAATGCTTCTACTTTTTGATTTTCAGTCCTTTGCGGATAACTTTACCTTGTGTTTTGCTATCCCTAAGATAGCCAAATCACAGCTTATAGGTTTGGATATTTTAGAAAAATACTATAAAAAAACAAGCTCCCACTAATACTAAATACCGTGAGCAACTGGCTGTACTCTTTACTGTGCCTGAGGTGATATTACAAGAGAAAGTAGCAGGACTTTTAACTACTTACTTTTGCAGAAGAAGGATTGGCGGAAGTAGTGGCGCCCTATAGAGATTATTTGAAGATTCCTACCCCTGTTTCTCTCCCCCAAGAGGAGGAACCCCTTAGTAAGGAGGCTTGCCAAGATAATATTTCATCTTCATTTGAGGAGCGTTTTCCTTTGGAGGTTGGCAAGCTTCAAGTACCTACTACTGCTGATGCCTTGTTGTTCTTATTAGGGGATTGCCTTCGTGAGCGTACTGCAGGGGACTATAGACCTATTTTTTTGAGGGGCTTGTACAGCTGCAAGAGCGCCTTCCTGCTAATTACACTAAAAGAATTGGCTCCTTACCTTAAAAACTGATGAAAAGTCATTATTTGGATAGTGTAATAACCATAATAAAGGGATTTTTTTGTACTGCTATTCGCATCAAAAACCTCTTGAAATACCTTCTTATCAATACACTTATGAGGAGAGTAATGCTTTGAGAGAAAAACTTGATGAAGCCGCTTTTGAGGAGTATCTTCTTTGGGATAGACTGTATAATCATAAAACTTTTATGCCATTCCTCTTTCACAAGGCACAACTCACCTTGAAATATCTTAATGAAAAAGAGGTATTGCCATTCCTTTTCGACCCCTACGCACGAGCCTTTTTATATAGAAGCCGAAATATTTGTAGACAAACTACTACAATATGAAGCTGTGAATAAGCAGCCAGACCTTCACGACCTTATAGTGGCTTGTAATAGACTGTTATTTAGAAATGTTTCGGCAGCAGCCAAAGCAAAAGCCCAAAAACTCAAAGGTACGTATACCCCTGCTATTCAGTATTATTTAGGTATTACTGATAAAATACAACCAACTGAAGAATTCTTACCACTTTGGACGCAAATCACTCGTATCAAGCACCCCGATAGAGAATTTCCAGAATTTGAAACCACTTCAGCTAAAGAGATTCCCAGTGTAGTAAAAACCTTATTACATAGGTTATGGATGGACAAAATGGAGAGGCAGAGATATATTTACCTTTCATAATTACGATATAGGTTATGATGAGAAAAAGCGAAAAAAAGGCTATTGGATAGAGCACTATCGGAACTCTTTTTCTCCCCTTTACTACAATGCTTGTGGAGGTAGTACCCCCTATCGACAGAGGTGAATTACCTGTTGAGTTTAAATCCTCATTACCCTGATGCTATTCTCTGCGGTTATATAGCCAATAATGCTTGTGGGGCAGAAGAAATACGCAATATGCAGCTACCATTAGAAGTTATTTTGCGTTATGATTTGCGCGTGCGCCACAGCGGTTGGCTGTATATAGGTGCATGTTTGTTATACGACAAACGTCCGTCGCGAGATTTGGCTTATGAATACATACTTCAAGCCCTTACAAGAGGTGAAGATTTGCATTATGTAGGGACGCTATTTAAGTGATGCGTTGGCTATGCATTTTTAGTCCAATCAATAGGTTTGTAGAGTTTTTTAGACCGACCTACCCGCGACCCTAAAGTAAAGGCTTTCCAAAGGAAAGTTGTCGCCCTTTATTTAGAAGAAGCGAAAAAGCAGGACAAACTCCCGCGCTATCACAAAAAATTAGCAGCTTTTAGCGATTAGTCAGTAGTCGTTAGTCATTAGTCATTGGTCATTAGTCATTGATCATTAGTCACTTAATTATGAATAAAGAATTAATCTCAGCCATTAGAGAAGAAAAATTGGGCAGAAATCCGTCGCATCGCCTTTGCTTTACCCGAAGAAGAAAAAAAGCTTTTTCAAGGATAAGTTCACCTATCACAATGTTCAGGAGATTTATCCAGAGACACCCAAAACCCATCGTTATGGAGCAAACAAGGAGTTCGCTGTAAGCTATGCAATGATGTGTATTTGTACTAACCTCAAAGAATTGGCTGAAGTAGAAAACCGCTTAGACTTTGGTTTCTATGGGCGTCGTTATTATCAGCAAAAAAACACCTATTCTTATTTCTGATTTCTCAGCAAGCTCAAGCCTTTATAGACTTTCTACACACACCACAAGGTGCTTATATGGCAGAAGGCGCCCAAAAGATGTATATAGAATACCCTAACTACCTCTCTTTTGAGATGCTTTTAGCACTCTACAAAGAAGGATTGCTCCCCCTTCAATGAAGAAATATTTGTGAAAAGAATGTATGCTATGGAATATCATCGTACCCAAGAGGAGCTTGTTGTACAATTGCTTTAGTCAAAAATCCTGAGTTGGCAACACGTGTGATTCCTCATACGGCTAAGTATATAGATTATACACTTGGATCCAACTTGGAATGGAAAAAAAGTCTTTACCCTGCTTTGTAAGAAAAAAATTATTTACCTGATAAGAGCTTTATAACCAGCTTTATAGAAGTACTACTCAACCCTTGGAAAAAGAATGTGTTGGACATGTATTGCCGATGGATTGAGGGACTAGTACCCTAGCGAAGAAGAATTGCTCCCAAGCCAACATACGTTCTTTTGCCTTGCTAACTTTGGACAAATCGTCGCTTATCAACTTTTGCGATGAAGTGCATTGCTCAAATAAGCACCCACCCTGATTTTTGATTTCCAAGCCTTTGCAGATAATTTTGCACTTTTGCTTTTACCGTACAAAAAAATCGCTAAATCCCAACTCATAGGGGTAGAAATCCTAGAAAAATACTACCAGAAGCAAGCCCCAACTAATCAGGATTACCGCGAGCAATTAGCGGTACTCTTCACTGTGCCCGATACCAAACTTCAAGAAAAATCGCCAGCCTGCTCACCACTTATTTTTGGAGGAGAAGGATTAGCAGAGGTAGTAGCACCCTATCAGGATTACCTAAAAAGGAAAGGCTCAAGACCTCATTACAACTCTAAGTCTATCGGAAAATTCTGAGAACTCCCAAACTGCTTGTGCGGCTCGCACCCCCAAAACTGCCTGTGCGGCTCGCACCCTGAGACCTGAAGACCTCCTCTTCCTTCTCGGTGACTGCCTACGCGAGCCTGCTGCTCATACAATAGATATCTTCTTGGAGGGGCTTATCTCCTTACAAGACAACTTCCCCGCTGATTGGGCAAAGTCTCTTTCACCTTATATCAAACAACTCACCAAGCGAAAGGGCAAAGAAATCCCTACGGATATGATCCTCTTAGGAGTCTTATGTGCGTTGATTGACCAACGTCCCTTAACTCTTGACCCCAAATGTAGCTATACATGGGAGGAGATGAATCAAAAGCGCGAAAAGCTCTCCGAAAAAGAGTTTGAAGCCTATACAAGGGATTATTACTTAGACAAGGCTCGGCAAGTCCTGCCATTCCTTTTCCGCAAGGGGCAAATGGTCATTGACGCTATCCTCCAGCACTGCCACCTGCCTTTGCTCTCCACCCCACGCATCTGCCTTTCTACATAGAAGCAGAGGTATTGATGGATAAGCTCCTACAATACGAAGCGCAAGGCAAAGCCCCTGACCTCGATGACCTTATCGTAGCTTGTAACCGCTTGCTTTTTCAAAGAAGTTTCGGCAGCAGCCAAAGAAAAAGCGAGACAACTCAAAGGTGTGTATGCCCCTGCTATTCAGTATTATTTAGGGCTGACAGATGAGATTTGCCTAACGGAAGACCTCCTCCCGCTTTGGGCGCAAATCACCCGCTTAAAAACACCCCGATAGAGCGTTTCCAGAGTTTGAAACCACTTCAGCTAAGGATATTCTGGGGGTAGTAAAAACCTTATCTTATTGACTATGGTTGGCAGGAAGATGATGGCCATAAAGAATTTACTTTTGGATACCACACCGAGTGGGTAGGGATAAGTTATACAGACCTAAAGAATGCCTTCCCATATCGCTATTACAATGCCAAAGGAGGGAGCTCACCCATCAGTACTATTTTTGAATATAAGCTAAGCCTCAATCCTCACTACCCCGATGCGATGTTGTGTGACTATATCAGCACTTGGGTTACGGGTAACGAGGTGCGAGAAATTCGCAATATGTCCCTTCCTTTGGAAGTGCTTTTGTGCTACAACATTAGGGTACGCCATAGCGGTTGGCTCTATATAGGTACGGCCTTGCTCTTTGAGAAACGTCCTTCGCGAGATTTGGCGTATGAATATATCTGTCAGGCCATCACCCGCGGGGAAGATCTTAGTTACCTCAAGACCTATCTCGCTCAGGCGCTTGCTTGGGACTTTCTGCCTATTCCCCGCTTTATAGAGTTCTTGGATCGCCCCAATCCACCAGCGGTAAAAGCCTTTGGAAAGGAAGTAGTAGCACTCTACTTAGAGGAAGTGAAGAAGCAGGAAAAACTCCCTCGCTATCATAAGAAATTAGCTGCTTTTTGGTGATTAGATTTCAAAATCAAAAATAAAAATCGCTATCTTTGCCAACTAATCCGATTACTTGGTCTATATTCAAAACTTAAAAACCCCTAAAGAAAAATGAATCCAGCACTCATCACCGCTATTGCTGAAGGTAATTTCTCAGCAATCCTAAACATTACAAGCCAGCTCACCGATAGTGAGCGTTATAGCACTCATCACTGCTATCAAAGCATTAGATCCCTATTCGGAAAAAGATTTCCCGCGAAAGAATATTGATAAAAAAAGAATACTTATCGCCATAACTATAAAGTTTTTCAAGCTCATAACTACACCCTTATTACTATGGTGCGCGAAGAAAGCGATATCGCCAAAGTGATGATTGATAAAGAGAATTATTTTGGTGAACCTTATCAAGTAACTCCTTATGCCATCTTAGGTTCTTTTTTTATCTTGAACCTGTAATCAACTACTTTACACAATTTCCGCCAGATAACTATATCAAAAAAAGTACTTAAAGAACGATATAATAAAGAGATCGATGGATTGTCCTTTGGTTTCCAATGGTATTTCTACAAAAAAGGCTGGATTCCCTTTGAAGAAGAGCGTTTTGTAAAGAATTTATTAGAAATTAATATGGGTAGCCGCTCAGTAACTGCCGATGCCCAATTCCTCTTCCAATACCCCGAAGCCATTGAAAAAGTACTGTTACAGCTCTACCGTATTGAGACCAAAGTACTCGACCTTTCCAAGTGGAAAAAGTGATAACCCCTCAAGCAAAATCAGTACCTCTGGTGTTGCCAAAGTAACTACCTATTGGGATGAGGGTATTTGAATTATTGGTACATTATGGCTACCAAATCCCTCGTAGCTTTGTAGGACAGCTTTTAGAATCATTGCTCAACCAATGGAAGAAACCCCACCTCGATTGGCACTGTCGTTTGCTCAAATGGCTTGCCCCTACCCAAGAGGAACTTTTGGCTCATCAACAAACGCTCTTTGCCGTTTTAGGCACTGGAGTAGGCAGTGTGGTAAAGACCGTTATGGAATACATCGTCTCTATTGCTAATGCGCAAAAGTTTGATTTTTGAGAGCTTTATGCAACAATTCCCGCTTGCCTTCACCATAGAAAAAAACAACCCAAAGCCCTCCTGCAAGGAGTAGAAATATTAGCTAAGGGCTTCAAAAAACATGCTCCTACCGACCTGAGCTACCGCGAACAATTAGCGGTACTCTTTTACCCAACCCGACATAAAGCTACAAGAAGCTGTAGCCGACCTGCTCACTACTTATTTCACCGATGAGGGCTTAGCGGAAGTAGTGGCACCCTATAAGGACTACCTAAAAGGCAAAGCCCAAAAAGCTTCTTGAGAACCACTCCTTGGAAGTAGCTGAAGCTTCTGCCTCCGTAACCCCTAATTCTCAAGCTATAACACCTAACACCCAACCCTTAACACCTAATACTCACACCTAACCCCTATCCTCTATCCCCTAACCCCTAATGAAACCCTTTTTCCTTTTGGGTGATTGTATCCGTGAGAAATCAGCCGCTACTATTGATGTTTTCTTTGATGCGCTGGTACGCTTGCAAGACCAAATCCCTGTGGATTACCCAGAGCAAGTAAAAGCCCTATCTCAAGCAGCTCCTCGCTCGCGAATGGTCTATGGGTACAATGCCCTTACTATACTTATTTTTAGACTCGTGGAGTAACCAAAGTATCGAACCCCTTATCTATGATATAGATAAGGAATGGAAGGAAATTCGTAGGCTCTACAAAGAGGAAAAATATTCACAAGCCGACAAACTCGATAAACTAAGAGTGATACACTATGGGGCAAATAAGGCAAAGGAAACCTTTCCTTATCTCTTCCATAAGATCGCCCACACCCTCAAAAACTCAAAGAAAAAGATGCCCTACCGTTCCTCTCTACCCCTACACACGAACCATTCTATATAGAAGCGGAGATATTGGTGAATAAACTCTTGCAATACGAAGCCCAAGGGAAAGCCCCTGACCTCGACGACCTAATTGTTGCCTGCAATCGTCTGCTCTTTTGGGAGGTTTCGGCAGCAGCCAAAGAAAAAGCTCAACAGCTCAAAGGCGACTATGCGCCTGCTATTCAGTATTACTTAGGTCTTACCGATGAAATACAATTAAATGAAGCGCTTTTACCATTATGGACGCAAATCACCCGCCTAAAACACACCGATGAGGAGTTCAAAGTATTTGAAAAATACTCAGGCAAAGGATATCCTTAGCGTAGTGAAACCTTTCTATATCCGTTATGGTTGGGAGAAAAGAACTTATGCCAATGGTGAAGTAGGCGAAGAGTTCACCTATCACTGCAATCATTATTACAAATATGGCAAAGATAAAAGCCATCCTACTCTTTACAACTATTACAATGCCAATGAAGGGGGACGTAGCTTTGCCCAAGAGGCGGAATATAAGCTAAGCCTCAACCCACACTATCCTGATGCGATATTATGTGCTTACATAGCGCTCTGGGCAACAATGAATGAGGGCTGACCAAGTGCGCGATATGACCCTACCCTTGGAGGCAGTACTGCGCTACGACTTACGGGTGCGCCACAGCGGTTGGCTCTATATAGGGGCGTGTTTGCTCTTTGAAAAAAACGTCCGTCACGGGATTTGGCGTATGAATATATCTGTCAGGCCATCGCCCACGGGGAAGACCTTAGTTACTTAAAGACTTACCTTTCCCAAGTACTGGCTTGGGATTACCTGCCTATCCCTCGCTTTATAGAGTTCTTAGACCGCCCCAATCCACCAGCAGTGAAAGCCTTTGGGAAGGAAGTAGTAGCACTCTACTTGGAGGAAGTGAAGAAGCAAGACAAGTTACCGAGAAATCACAAGAAAATGACAAGTATAGTGACTAACGACTAATAACTAATGACTAATGACAAGTAACTAATTATTAGTTACTTATCACTAGTCATCGGTCATTGGTCTCTGATTACTAATTACTCGTTTTGTATCATATTAGGATTGGATTCCATTTCGGCTTTAGGAATTTGGTAAGTCCACTTTTCACTTTCTGCAGGTACTTCTACCTTGAGCAAGTGGTTAGAGCCTGCCTCATAGCGGTTGATACCTGTCTTCCAGCGTTTCCAGTCAAAGAAAGACGTACCCTCTCCCCATAGCTCTATACGGCGTTGTAGGCGTACTTCCTGGCGAAGTTGTTCTTTAGTGGTAAGAGCAGAAAGGTCATAGGCGTCATCTTCTCGGTTGTCCTTTACCAAATATTCCAAGGCCGCTTTTTGCATCATTTAAGAGGTTGTTTTTCTACCAAGGCCTCTATATAGAGTAGGTAAGGATCTTCCCTACGAAGGTAGCAATAGTCGCTGGTAAAGTCAGTATTGGTTACATACTTCACATTGGCATACTCAGGCAAGTGCGGATTCATGGCTCGGTACTTAGCTGCTATATCAGGAAACAAGGTTTCGTTGATATACAACTTTTTACGTACATCTTGGTTGCCTATTTTTAGCATAGAGATTGCTATAGATAAGCTTTGAAAGCACCCCCACCTGCATAACTTTCGGGCATACTATTGTCCATATGGGCATAGAAAGAATTCCAATAGGTATTGGTCTCTTGAGTAATATCAAATCCCCCATAGCCAAGAGTTCATACTGATATCCCATTTTCCTGCCTGTACATCTCCGCTGGGGGTGAGTAAAGGTCTATCCCCTTCGGTAGCAATCAGGGCATAGCGCTGTACCTCTGGCCAATTTCCTTGGCAGGCATAGATCTTAGCTAGGTAGGTAGCCCCTACTGCCTTGTCTGCATCTGCTTTATTGTCAGGGGTAATCTGAAAGCGATCATCATCTACCACTATCTTGAGATCGCTAGCATCTGGTCATAGACTTGTTGCACCGTAGCACGAGGGAGCTTGTCGTCCCCAGGGTTAAGCATAAGGGGCACTCCTAAACTTCCCTGATTCCCTACATAGGTCTTGGCAAAGGTATTTACCAAATAGTAATAAAAGATAGCGCGCATGGTCTTCAGTTCTCCATACTTTTTGGAACACTTCCTGATCGGTAGCAGCCGTAGGAGCTGTTGGAAAAATAATCTGCCAATACGGTATTGATAGAACTGATCTGCTTTGTACAAGAAATTCCATACAAAGGCAGGACGACGGAAATTGGCTTTCTTATTATCAAAATTATAGTCAAAGATAAACCAGCTACGAGAAGCCTGTACAAGGTCTAAGCCTGTATGATCAAAGCCTACATCTACCGCCTTGAGACCGAAACCATCATGATTGGAATTCTGTGTAGCAGCATTGTTATTATAAATCCCTCTGAGTTCTATCTCCAAGAGTTGTTTTTTTATTTTTTTGCATTGCCTTGGAGTTCTTTTTCCTTTGGTCGGTCAAATATTCATTCACCTCTGGGTCAAAAAAGTCCTTAGCACACCCTACAAACAAAACAGAGAGTAGGGCCATGGAAGCTATTTTCTTTATTTCTTTTTTTCATAGGTCAAAATTTTAAAAACTAACAGATAATCCCATAGAAACGGTACTGAATAGGACTATATACCGCATAGGTATTGGTTCCTGCTATACTTGCACGAGGATCTAAGCCTTGGCGTTTTGCTCCACAAATACACATTATCGGCAGAGATATAGTAGCGCAATCTGCTCAATTTTAGTTTTTTTCAGTTACCTCAGGAGCAAAGGTATAGCCCAAGCTCAAGTTTCTTAAAGAGAGATAAGAGGCATCTATAAGAAAAACGATCAGAAGTGGTTACTATATTTTGGCTATTGAATTGTAGGCGAGGTACATCGGTATTGCGGTTCTCTGGTGTCCAACGCTTGCGGATATCGGTATGCCAGCCTCGACCATTCCCACCCTGTCTGCATAAGTCCCAAATACTGAGAATCATAGAACTTACCACCCAACTGATAAGAGAATTGCAAGGCCAAATCAAAGTTATAGAAATGCAGCGTAGTACCGAAACCTCCTTGCAAATCAGGTATAGCGCTACCTGCATACTGCAAGCTATTGACAGACTCATAATCAGCACTTTGCTTTTAATTCAAATTGTCCTGTTGCTTGATTCTTTATCCAATATTGAGCATCTCCGTTATCAGGATTTACTCCACCCCATTTGACCATATAGAAGTCATAGATACTTCCTCCTTCTTTTCATAATCTGGTTGCCACGAGTAAAGCCCTTTTCTCTGAGTTCCTCAGGAAGTCTTGTAACTGTATTCTTATAGTGCAAACCGTTGAAATTGACAGTCCAAGTAACCCTATCGGTCTTCACAGGAGTTAGCCCTATGGAGAACTCAACCCCTTGATTCTTCATATCCGCCACATTACGAGGCTCAGAGGTAAAACCAGTGGAAGCTGGTACAGGCATATTGAATAACAAGTCATTGGTCTTTTTATAGAAAAAAAGTCGGCTTCTATAGTTAGGCGGTTATCCCATAGGGCAGCTTCCACCCCTGTATTGAAGTTGCCACTCTCTTCCCAAGTAATATTTCTATTACCTTTGTAAAGCGCCTTAAGCCCTGGATTTTTACCATCAGAACTCACACTATACAAGGACATATAAGGGGTATAAGAACGAGTACTGGTTCCTGGCAAATAAATATAGTCATTACCCTGTACCCCATAGCTGGCTTTTGAGTTTCAAGCTATTGATAAAGCTTACTTTTTTCCAAGAATTTCTCATTGCTCAAGAGCCATGAGCCACCCTACTGACCAGAACGTACCCCAGCGATTTTTCAGGTGCAAATACGGAAGAAGCATCGCGACGTAAACTGGCAGAGAGGAAATACTTCTGTTTGTAGTTTCCGTTGAGCTGGCCAAAGTAGCCTTCCACAGCATAAGTACGGTCATAGGGACGAAAGAGCTGTGGTCACTGCTGCATTGTCAAAGGCGGAATTGCTCGGATCCACGAAATTATTCTTGGTTCCTGACATAGTACCCAAGCGTTTTTTTATAGGTTTCGTGTCCTAAGAGAGCTTCTAGGGCATAATCAGTCCAATCCTTGTTATACCTTAGGAGTTGGTTGAAGGTCATCACTATATCATTAGAGCTATACTTAGTAGAAGACCCGTTATAAGTCTTTCCTGCACCTCCTATAGGAGTTGTATATTCGTTGGAATTATAGAAATCCCCATAGAAATTTCCTGTAGTGGAGAATTTCAATCCCTCTACAATACTCATATCCAATGAAAGTGCTTGGTTGAAATAGTAGTCCTTATACAGGTCAATATCCTCATTCTGGGTAGCTACAGGGGTTGGTATTTTCGTTATACTTACGTGATTCCCCGAAGTCATACTCTCCTGTAGGATTGCCATTGGCATCATGCTTATATACAGGATAGATAGGAGCTATATTACGTGTCCAAGAGAAAGGATTGGAATAAGAGTTTTGTTTCTCAGTCCCTTGTTGTTGCGTATGAGAGAGCATGGAAGAGGTATTAACCTTGAGCCATGGAGCTATTTCTCCTTTGTAAGAAAAAGCGCATGGTATATCGGTTAAAAATAAGAGTTCATATTGTACCCCTCATCACCCTAAATAACCAAGGGAGAAATAGAAACTATTGAACTCTGTTCCTTTGGTTAGACTTAGGTTATGTTCTTTACGTACGCGAGTGTTGAACAAGGCTTTTTCCCAGTTGTTAAAATCAGCATCTTTGTAGCGCAGTGTAGCCTGTGGGTTGAGCTTTCCGTCGGCTCCCACTAGTTGGTTATCTGGCACATCATAAATATTGTAGCCCCTTCCCACATTAGGAATAAGGTTTTTAGAGGCAAAAGCAGCCGCAGCAGCCGCATCTCCTCCCCCTCTAGCTTGGAAATAGCTTTGGTTATAGAGTGCATTCCAAAGGGTCTGGTAATATTCGGCAGGAGACTTGATGATGTCATACTCAGGAATACCGCGATAGTTGAACCCTACACGTGTATCCACTTGTATGGAGAGCTTGCCTCGTGCTCCTGATTTGGTCGTGATGATCACCACTCCATTGGCACCACGTGCCCCATATAGAGCAGAAGAAGCCGCATCCTTGAGCACATTGACCGACTCAATATCGTTGTTGTTAATAGCACTCAAGCTCCCTGCGAAAGGCACCCCATCTACAATAATGAGAGGGTTACTGTTGGCATTGATAGAGCCAATCCCACGGATACGGATACTACTACTGGAACCAGGTTGCCCTGTGGAAGTAGAGATCTGTACCCTGAGACACTCCCTTCGAGCGCCTTAGCCACGTCGGTAGTTTGTTTGTTTTGTATCTCTTCGGCTTTCACGGTAGCCATAGAACCTGTAAAGGATTTCTTATCGGCAGTACCATAGGCTACAGCTACCTTCTCAAATCCTACCAGTTCCTCTACATCGGGAAACATCACCACTTTTTAGATGGGTGTTTTTCCCTACTTTCACCTCCTGTGTTGTATAACCCACACTTGAGAACACAAGCACATCGTTTCGGTTCACTTTTTAGTTCAAAGTTACCGTCGTTGTCCGTAGCCACTCCCTTGGTAGTCCCTTTGACTACCACAGAAACGCCCAACATACCTGAGCCTTCATCGTCCTTGACATTCCCTTTTATTTTCATCTCTTGGCCTAAAAAGCCATAAAGGGAAGAAGACTAAAAATCAATAGTAATCCTTTTTTTGTTGTTCATATTCCAGTTGTTTAACAATTAAAAAAATGCTTTGGTAGTGCTTTTTAAATAGGTTATTGACAAATATTTGTTTGTTATTAGCGTTTTTATAACTTATCCAAAAAATCCACAAAACCTATTTAGGAGATAAAAAAATACGTATTTATGCCACAAAAAGTACGTTTTTTTCTTGGATAAAACAAACAAAAATACTCCTTTTTATATCTAACGCAAAAATATTTTTTTGTCAAAACATATTAACTTATTGATTTTCTTATGTCTATCTTTTGATGTTAATAATTCAATAAGTTAATTTATTTGTTTACTAATTTGCTATTTTGCCAATTATATTCTATATTTGCACTCAAAACCAAAAAAATCAACACTCAAAACTAAATCATGCTTGTACTCTCTTTTCTCTTGTCCTATATAGCCCCCTTACTGCCTGGAGAATATATCCTCCTCCGAGCAGATCAATGTGATTGCCTTGGACACTACCGATGGAAAAAAACCTCCTTCTACAAGCAGCAAGGAAAGGCTTTTTATTGCGTATGAGTTGGCATTTAGGACTGAAAAAAACCTATACAGAACGTAATGCTTTTAACCGACCTTATAAAACCTATAGTGCTTTTTGGAAATCACAAAACAAACCTCTCTCCTTAAAAACAATTTCAAAGAACAAAAATTCTTATCTATACCAAAAGCTATTCGCCCTACCTTATATAGTGATTTTCAAGGGAAAGTATGGACTGTCAAAACCAATAAATCAGATCTTACGGATATTATCCGCTTCTTAACCCCTCTACCATTGCTTGGCAAGCGCTAAGAGAAGGTAAGGAAAAAGAAGCCTTTAGCTATCAAATACCAACGGCTCAAGGTACAAAAATCTTTCCTAAGCTATCCCACTATAAATATAAAGCGTGAACACTACCTCTATGACTTTGGCGTACTTACCATGGACTTTGGCGCTGGCAAAAGAGCCTATTTCTATTGTCCTCTGATAGAAAACCCTGATGTGGATAGAGATCCGCCTATCTATAGCTTTATTCCACTTGAGGAGCAAACCCTCACTTTTCCCTATTATGGCCGTTTGGAGGAGGTTGCTACGGAGGTTAATTATTGCATTGATTTAGACCATAATCCCATTAATTCCTTTCTGAAAGTCTGTGAGGGAGGCAGGTGCAACCTTATCAATCACTTTGGACAAAAGTTACTCCCTAAGTCCTACCCTTATATATCTACAAATGGCTATATCATTATAGCTGAAGATGGCAAGGATATAGACATCTATAACGGGTATCATCAAAAAATGAACGTAGGGACTGTAAAAGCGGCTCACTTCTATGACAAAGGGGTGGAAGTGCTTAACGAACATGGGGTTAATTATTACAATGTCTTTAGCCAAGCGGTAAAAGAATTCCCCGATACAAGTATACCCATCTGTGGTACAGGAAGCTGGGACTATTCTCTTACAAGGTATAAGGATACAGGCTATAGCCTTGAAAGAACTTTTTGGAGCTTATAAGCACCTGCTTACTGACCGCTCCCCCGATGAGGAGGTACAAAAAATTAGAAGCTATCAAAGGGAATGACAACACGGCTCAAGTCTATCTTTCTGTTGAGAAAAATGGCTGTAAAGGCCTTTATATGTACCACTTCACTGAAGGGAAAGATGAAAAAAATTACAGGCCGCGAGCTACTCCCTATGGCTTATGATGCAATATACTACCATGCTACTTTTTAACCATCAGCCTTTCTTCTATATAGAAAAAGAGGGTAAAAAGGGTTTCTATCCTCCCCAAAAAGACCCTATCTATGACCATTTTAGAGCAAGTAAGCGCTTCTTTCTACCGCTTTGAAAGAGATGGAATAAAAAGGCTACTTAGATGGCACTTCCTTTAATGAGATAATGATTAATGACTAATGACTAATGACTAACGATTAATGACTAACGATTAAAAATGAATGATTTTCAATACGCTTATCCGTTTGCCTCTGTGATAGAAGAGGGGACGGCACACCAAAAAGAATTTTATCTTTTCTCACTGTTCGGAACTGAAAGAAGACAATGCGGTGCCTTGCTTTTTTTGGGGTAATATCACCCAACCCTTTGTAGTGGCTAAGTGCTTGGCTACACTCGCCAAGACGGTAGCCTCCCAGTTTGCTATCGCCCCAGGGGTGTTGGCCAAGCTGCGTGATCCTATCATATCGGTAGGGAAACCAACAGCTGCTTTTTTTGAGGCTTTTTCCTCCTGCAATAGTGTATATGCACGCGTATCGCTCCATAATGAGGTACTCGATGGGGAGTTTCTCAAAAGTGGCTGTACCAATATAGACTTCAATGATGCTACTGTGCGCGCTTTCAATGCCGTAACCGCCTCAGAGCAAATGATCTTGGGCGTGGGACAAAAACAAACCCACTTTATCACTGACAAGCATAAAACAGTAGAAAAGAAAGTAACCCTCCCCAACCGATGGATTAAAGGATTGGGCAATGTACAGGTGTATCTTTTCAGAAATGGAACTAGCCTATCGCCTGAATAAGGCCGAGGCTATACAGCTCTTCCGCTCCTTGCCAAAAACAAGCGGTAAAGACTGATTATTACTTAGTCAAGCGGGGTGTCAGCTATGCCTTTGCCCCCTACCCCTACTGCTGGAGCTATTAAGATAGGGAGGCGCACACCGCCTGAACCTCTTACAAGGCTTACTACTGCTTGCCGATAGCCTTTTTATCTACCGCAATCCCAGTGAGCAAACAGTAGCTTTTGTGCTCAACTTCAAGGGGTAGAGATGCTTTTCTTACTTTCGGACAATGTATATCGCGGTTTTTTTCAGGAGACGGGCGCTATTTAGAAAAATATGATAGAGGATGTACCTATGGAGTGGCTGGTAGGTATCAACAACTTCTTCAAAACCAATGAGGTATTCTCCCCTACTATGGTTTCTATTGAGAACGATATTAATTTGGGAACCATGAATACGCTGCAAGCTTCCTTATCTAGTATTGGGCTATTAGGCTATAATCTTTTGGATAGGAATTATTTCTACCGTCGCCTGCCTTTCAAGCCAGAGCGCTTGGCAAGCCTCAATCCACGTTTGGAAAAATGCTAAGAAACTCACTAAGAACAACGAGGTACAGATCATAGAACAGCACGATGATTTTGTCAAAGCCCATGTAAAAGGTACAGGAGGTGTTACCCATACGGTCATCATAGATGGCGACCATGCCCAATGTACCTGCAATTGGTATACCAATCACCAGACAAATCGCGGTCTGTGCAAGCATATCCTAGCCACTAAAAATGATTGTCAATGAGACAGTAAGCTGATTGGCTAATGAGTATTATTTGTTAGGTGTTGTAATATGAGGGTGCGTACCTCTTCGCGTAGTGCTTCTTTTGTCCTCAAGGGTTTTTGCCCTGAGTGTAGATAGGAGCTAATACATCTACCCGCATAACACCCATACTACCTGCAAAGCAACGAAAAAGGGAAACGCTTTTTAGCATCATAGAAAACCATAGGTACTATGGGGAATTTGGCACTCAATAGCGATGCGAAAAAGCCCCGTCCTTAAAGCTATCCAAGACGATTGACTCATCATCGGGAACACCCCTTCGGGAAAAATACAAATGCTTAGCTTATCAGCTATACGCTCCTTAGCCTGCATATATACCTGCTTTCTACTCTGTGGGCTTTTCCTATCCACTAATATAGCCACTCGCCTGTAGAAGTAGCCAAACAAAGGCAAGGCAGCTAACTCCTTTTCTCACAAATACAAAAAGGATTCTCACTACAATAGAACATCAGCATAATATCCATCATACTACAATGATTGGCCACGAGCATATAGCTATTATGGTCATTAGCTACCTTATATTCCCTTCTGATCTTGGGCAAAAAGCCCATACCATAAAGAATAGGAGTTGCCCATAGGTGTCGCATAACCCAATACAAGGCACGATACCACTGTCTATGTGCAGTAAGCAGGAACAAGAGTGGCAATAGAAGTACTATAAGAGTGGTTACCAATATATAAAACCAAGCTCTCCAAAGTAGCCAAAAGAGGTATTTAGGCATTAGGGGGTAGGTTAGTGGTTAGTGGTTAGTGGTTAGTGGACTTTTTTAGGTAACGGTTAAAGAGGTATATAAAAAAGGCGGTAAGTATACCCATTGCGAAGATTATATACCAAAAACTTATTAGGGTGATATGTGTTCCATAATAGGTCTGAAAGCTCCGTAGCGGAGAGGTGTAACTTTTCTTGGGCTTGTTCAAAGTATTCCTTTTTGTTGAGGCCTTCAGGTAAGGTGATCGCCCGTTTGTCCAATTCCATTTTTAAGCAAAGAATGCTTATCTGACCACTTATCATATAAGTTTCCTGAGAAAAAACCTGTAATATAGCTGCCCACCGCTATAGGTAAGAAATAGGTTCCTTGGTAGAGCGCTTCCTTTCCTTTAGGGGTGATTTTTTTGCTATAAAAGGCAGAAATGGTAGGCCCTACGGCTATTTCCCCTATGGCAAAAAAATAGCTGTTCCCCAATACTGTAAAAAGTAACTTCCTTAAACATAAAAAGTAAGGGTAACCCCTATGGTCATCACTATAGTTCCGCGAATCATGGCTGAGACCTGATCCATTTTCATTACAAAAATAGGAGATAGACATCTGGGTTAGGATAATCATTATACAGTCTATATTGCCAAACCATTCCGCTTTTATCCGTCCGTTTTTCGGTAAAAAGTAGTTCTCAAAAAGATATATTACGATTGATCCAATCACTTTGCTTTAGAGGAATCCACCCAATCTTCTATAAAATTGGGCAAAGTATAGAACAATTGATTAAAAACCGTCCAAAAACCCTACCATAAGAAGCAACAGTATTGTTAGTTTCTTATCTTTTAAAGGCTCCAACTATGTTCTGTACAGAGCCTTTTTATCTCGGTTAGTAAGGGGATATTGTATTTTCTTTCCGCTTTGGGTTCCTTATAGAAGAAGAGAATCACAATAAGATTAAAGATAATTACCACCACTGCCTGTATAAAAATCACCTTCCACCCCATAGTAGTACGCAGGTAGGACGACATGGCAGGCCCTAATAGACCTCCTATATTACCCATCATATAGAAAAAACCGAACCCTAAAGTACTATTACCCTCATCGGTATGGCGTGCTATGATCCCTTGTACTACAGGACGAAAAAAAGCTACACCCCACAGAAGCTAAGAGAAAAGCAAAATAGGTATCCCAATAGCTACTGGCAACACTCATCAGATAATAGCCTCCTCCCATGATGACGCAAGAAATAAGCAAAGAGAGTTTGTAACCAATCCTATCGGCAATTACCCCAAAGAACAATGGTAAGAGATACAGAATAGCGGTAATATGCGCCATGATATTTCCCTTCTGGGTATGGGTAAGGCCTAAGCCTCCCTCATCAGTACCTGCAACCAGATAGAGAGCAAGCAGTGAAAAAGATACTAAAAATAAGCCCAACGCTCCGTTAGTTGTAGTAAATTCCCTACCCAAAAGGTAGAGGAAAATGATTTGAGAGTTTGTGTATAAGATTTCTTTGTTTCGGACATCTATCTTAATTGTCAATTATTAATTGTTAATTGTTAATTGTTAGTGGTTAGTGGTTAGTGATTAGTGATTAGTGGTTAGTGTCATGTCCTAAAATTAGTTGACACTTTTTAGTTATTTATTTAACATCATTTTTTTATCAAGTCACACTTTATGTAACTTCAGGAATAACTTTAGTTCTGTAATCATATATAAGCATGGCTTTTTATCTTTAATAGCCTATAATATCTATGTTTATGCTACTTGATTAAAGAAAAATACTATCTGGTGTCTTCAACTCTAATGACCAGTGTAGGCGCTCTTGGTTATAAGTCTCTATAGCCGAACGAACAGCTCTTTTCAGCTAATTGTTCGTCATTAAATGTCCTATCTAAGAGAAATTCAGCTTTCAATATCCCATTTACACGCTCTGCACAAGCATTTTTCATAACAATGATCCTTCTCTGTCATACTGATATCTATCTTTTCTTTCTGCAATAGTTGGACATATTCTTTTACAACAATACTGAATACCTCTATCAGAATGATGTATCAAGGGAATAGTTCTATCCCTATGCTTTAAGGCCTTTTTCAGAGCTTTTATACCTCCTTCTATAGAAAGGCTATTACTTAGAGAATATCCCATTATTCTCCTTGAAAATAAGTCTGTTACCAAAAATAAGTACCTAAATCCTTTAAGTGTACAGAATGTAAGTAATATCACTTACCCAAACTTGATTCTTATGTGTAATCTCTAGACCTTGAATAAGATTTCTCCACTTGTAATAAGGGTGATTTGAATCAGTTGTTCTAGTAAAACTCTTCTTTCTTTCTACAAGTAAACTATTGTTTCTCAATATGCCTATAAAAGCATCTCTACCTATTTTTTTCCGATATTTTTTTAGATCTTCCTTTAGCATACAATAAAGTTTCTTAGATCCTACTCTAGGTTGTTTTTATACGTACTTGACGAACTAAATCTACAACTATTTTTTTCTGTTATAGCTTCCTTTTCCCTCTTTTTCTAACACTTTCATAATAGGCTTGTCTACTAATACCAAAAAGCTTACAAAGAACAGTTACTTTTTTTCCGTTTTGGAAAGTATTTCAATAACTCTTGTTCGGACTTTTTTTAAATCTGTACCAAACATCTCATCACTCACTTCAATAACTGTTTGATTGACTTTTATTCTCTAATGCTAATTCTGCATAAGCTTTCTTTAAAAGCTGCTAATTCTTTTCTAAGTAGCTCAATTTCTCTTACTTCATCTTTTTGTTTCCACGCGTACAACTTTGTTTAATAGGTGATTCTTTCCATATTTTTTTCGAGCCAATTCTGAATTGTAGAGCCGCCTTTTTATATCATATTTACGACGACAATCTTCTATACTCAATCCATTTTTTTCTCGATCTCTTCAACGATACTTAGCTTAAAGCAATCACTGTACCGAACTAATGCTTTCTGATTCTTTGTCATGTCTTTTTATACTTGTTTTTAAGATTTATACTTGTCAATCTATTTTAGGACATGACATGACTACTGACCACTGACTACTGACTACTGACTACTGTTTTTTTCACGACGATTTTGTTATAGATAAAGACAGAAATAGCTGTAAAAGCTCCCATAGCTAGCACTATGTACCACAGCTTATTAGGTTGGTAGGTATTCCAAAGAAAATCGGTAAGCTGACTGTGGGTCATCTGTAGTTTTTCCTGCGCTTGCTCGAAGAACTGCTTTTTACTCAAGCCCTCTGGTAAGGAGATATGGCGCTGCGTAAGTTCTGCTTGTAAGAGTGAATACTTATCTGACCATTTCTGATACAAATCACCTGTAACAAAGCCTGTTAGATAATTGGCAGCTGCCACGGGTAAGAATAAAGTTCCTTGGTAGAGTGCCTCTTTCCCCTTGGGAGTGATCTGAGCTACATAGGCATAGAGCGTTGGCCCTGCGATCATTTCTCCCACAGCAAAAAAATTACTGTACCTATGATAGTGAACCATACATTATTAAAAAAACAAAAAGTAAGCACCACCCCAAGGGTAGCTATCACTGTTCCTCGAATCAGCGCGCTGACTTGTTTCATCTGCATTACCATATAGGAAATGGAAACTTGCAAAAAGATAATCATCACCGAATCCAAATTTCCATACCATTCGGCTTTAATTTGTCCATTCTCAGTAAGGGTTGTCCCTAAGAAAGGAATATACTTATTGATCCAAGCACTCTGAGTGGAGGAATCCACCCAGTCCTCTATAAAGTTGGGCAAGGTATAGAAAAAGCTGGTTATAGACCAACCAATAACCCACCATCAGAATCAGAAGTACCGAAAGCTTGGTATCCCTGAGCGCCTCTATAATATGCTGGAAAGACCCCTTTATTTCGTCAAGAATGGGGACATTGTATTCTCTATTGGCTTTTTTTCTCTTTATAGAAAAAAAGAGCACTACTAAGAGATTGACTAAAAATCATCGCAGCCCCCTGTAGGAAAAATGATACGCCAACCCATAGTGGTACGCAAGTAAGAGGAAAAAAAGCAGGGCCGAAGAAGCCCCCTATGTTGGCCATCAGATAAAAGAGACCAAAACCCATAGTGCTCGTCTTCTCATCGGTAGTGCGGGCGATAATCCCTGAGGCTACAGGCTTGAAGAAGCTCCCCCAATAGCGGCAAACATAAATGCTAAATAGATTGCCCAATAGCTATCAACCGTACCCATGAGGTAATAGCCTACTCCTATAATCACAAAGGCTATTATAAGAGAGAGCTTGTAACCAATACGGTCGGCTATTACCCCAAAGAAAAAGCGGTAGAAAGAACTGTATCGCTGTTACATTGGCCAATATGTTCCCTTTCTGTATATGGCTTAGTCCTAATCCTCCCTCATCAGTGGAGGCTACTAAGTAAAGACCCAAAAGGAAAAAAACACCAAACCATGCGCCACGCTCCATGATTTGTAAGAAATTTGCCACCCAAAAAAAGTAGGGTTGTAAGACTTAATGGTCTGTATGAAAGACATCTTTTTTTAATTGTTAATTGTTAATTGTCAATTGTTAATGATTAGTGGTTAGTAGTTAGTGGTTAGTGATTAGTGGTTAGTGATTAGTGGTTAGTGATTAGTGATTAGCTGCTGACCGCTGACTACTGACTACTAACCGTTGACTACTGACTACTGATTACTGACCGTTGACTACCGACTGCTGAACATTGAGTACCTGGCGGGTGATTTTCTTATAGAAAAACGGATAAGTAAGCCAATAGAATAGCCAGACAATAGGCATGAGTATCCATATAGCAAAATATAGATAGACATGAAAGCACTTGAGAAGGAACTTTCGGCGGGGACTTCCGTAAATGAGCCTTGCCCATATACCAAAGAGACGATTGGCTTTCTTCTCGGCCGAGAGCAGGAAGGGCTTTGCTTGCACTCCTCCTTGAGCGACTATCTCTTTTTGTAAAGCAGGGCTGTAATCTGCTATTTGCTTGTGCTTTAATACAATTTCTCCATATTGGGTTGCGCTGGCAATATCTCTGTCAGATACCCCAGGAAGGGGGAAAATACCCAAATACCTATCTTTTTCCCCTGTAAAGAGCCAATGAACGATGGTCAGCACGCTGATATGGTTATGATGCCTATCCGTCAGAGCGATATTGGCCACTATAGGTGCGTTGTACTTTTTGGAGCATCTGTCCTATTTTTTTTCTTGGGCCTTGATCACATATTGCGCGTACCAGAGAGGGTAACCACGGGCTTTCCACTAAGCAAGTGCGCAGCCTGCTCACTCTTGAGGAACGAGGTTATCGGGATAGAGGGCGAAAGGTACCACACCTGATAAGCCAAGACGACAAGACTATACTGCTGCTCCATTATAGCGGCAGGTACAGGCTTTATTGGCTGGGGAATCTGGAGGAAAGACTCAGGGAAAGCCCCAAAGAAAAGCCTCGTTGTTCCATGGAAAGGGAAACGGAGTTTCCATTTCTATCTCATAGTAGTCCACCGATATACCTGCCCCTACGAAGGGAGCCACAAAATGATCCACTATCTGTTTGAGCTGACCCGATTGGGAGTAATATACCACTAATATCCGTTCCATCGGCTATTGCTGTTGCGCATTCTGAGCTTCTATCCACTTACGAGCATTGACAAAGGCTTCGAGCCATGGGGTTACCGCTCCTCTTAGCCCTACATAATAAGGCCATTGCCAAGGGAATACGGAGCGCTCTATATGGGGCATAGTTACCAAGTGTCGGCCTGTCTTATCACAGAGCATAGCCGCCTGATAGTCAGAGCCATTCGGATTGGCAGGGTAGCCCTCGTAGGTATATTTGCCCACTATATTATAATCCTTTTTCTTCCATAGGTAGGTAGAACTTACCCTCACCATGGGAGATCCATACCCCTAAGGTAGTACCTGCCAAAGTAGAAAGCATCACCGAATTATTCTCAGGAATCGTTACTGAGACAAAGCCCGTTTCGTGCTTATGGCTATCGTTGTGCTTCATTTTGCCGTGCTCGCTATGTTCGGGGTTAATCAGTTCCAATTCCATAAATAGCTGGCAGCCATTGCAAATCCCCACAGAAAGCGTGTCGGGGCGCGCAAAGAAATTGTCCAGCGCCTTCTTTGCCTTTTTCGTTATAGAGCAAGGCACCAGCCCAACCCTTGGCACTACCCAGTACATCGGAGTTAGAGAAGCCCCCTACGGCACCTATAAACTGTACCTCTTCGAGGGTCTCACGGCCAGAGGTCAGGTCGGTTGTATGTACGTCCTTCACATCAAAGCCCGCCAAATAGAGCGCATTGGCCATTTCGCGTTCAGAGTTGCTACCCTTCTCACGGATAACAGCAGCCACAGGTCGCTTGCCCTGAGGTCTTACTGGTTTTTCCCCTGTAAAATGTGCAGGGAAAGTATATTGTAAAGGCTGTTCGGAGTAGTTTTGGTAACGCTCCGTAGCCTTGTCATTAGCCGTTTGTTGTTTGTCTAACAGATAAGAGGTCAAATACCATACATCACGGCACTCGGCTATATTGAACCTATAGGTTTGTCCCTGATGTGTAAGGATTAGCTCCTCTCCTTGGGTCACTGTTCCTATCTTAGCATAGCGAACCCCTTGAGCCTTGAGATCGTCCTCTATGGATTGATCCGCTTGGAATACCACGGCTACATTCTCGGCAAAGAGTACTTTGAGAAGATCCTCTTCCGCTAAAGCCGTTAGGGTCAATCTCGGCAGCCAACTCATTGTCGGCAAAGCACATCTCCAAGAGAGTAGTAATGAGTCCCCCACTTCCTACATCATGTCCTGCCTGTATCTTCCCTTCGCTGATGAGCACTTGTACGGCATTGAAAGCCTTTTTTTAAACTCAGCGGCATCCTTCACAGTAGGTGCTGTAGCTCCTACTTTACCTAATATCTGCGCAAAGGCTGAACCACCCAACTGATAGTTATCACCAGAGAAATTGATATAATAGAGCGCACCGCCGTCCTTTTTTTCAATACAGGTTCCACTACCTTCTGTATATCGGTACAATGGGCAGCAGCCGAAATGATCACTGTACCAGGGGCCATCACATCGCCCCCATCAGGATATTTTTGTTTCATAGAAAGGGAATCCTTACCTGTAGGAATATTGATACCCAGCTCTATAGCAAAGTCAGAAGCTGCTTGTACAGCCTCGTACAAACGAGCGTCTTCGCCAGGATTGCGACAAGGCCACATCCAATTGGCTGAAAGAGAAACTCCCACCAGTCCATTTTCCAAAGGAGCAAAGAGGATATTGGTCAAAGCCTCCGCTATAGCGTTGCGGCTACCTGCGGTAGGGGCTGATAAGGGCAGTTAAGGGCGAATGACCGATACTGGTAGCAATACCCTCTTTGCCCTGATAGTCGAGTGCCATTACCCCCACATTGTTCAGCGGTAGTTGAAGCGCTCCTACGCATTGTTGCTTGGCTACCTTGCCCCCCACACAACGATCCACCTTGTTGGTCAGCCAGTCCTTACAAGCTACACTTTCGAGCTGTAGCACTTGGCTTAGATAGGTGTATACTTGGCTGGGGTAATAGGTAAGATCCTCATACTGAACAGACACTTTTTTGTCCGTCATCACCGTTTTGGGCGAACTACCAAAAAGGGCAGAGAGGTCTAAGTCCATAGGACGAGAACCTTTCTTTTGGGAGGTGATACTAAAGTGCTTATCGGCGGTTACCTCTCCCACCTCATACATAGGGGCACGTTCTCGCTCGGCAATAGCCTTAAGCTCGTTCAAAGCCTTCTGAGGCAATACCAAGCCCATACGTTCTTGGGATTCGTTGCCGATGATCTCCTTATCCGAGAGTGTCGGGTCACCCACTGGAAGTGCATCCAAGTCGATACGCCCCCTATCTCTTCTATCAGTTCGGAAAGACAATTGAGGTGTCCGCCAGCCCCATGGTCATGGATAGAGACAATCGGGTTTTTCTTTGGATTCCACAAGGGCACGAATGGCGTTGGCCACACGCTTTTGCATCTCAGGGTTGGAACGCTGGATAGCATTCAGCTCAATCCCAGAGCCGAAAGCCCCTGTATTGGCTGAGGAGACAGCTGCGCCTCCCATACCAATACGATAGTTATCCCCACCGAGAATCACAATTTTGTCCCCTTCGTGGGGAGTATGTTTGATAGCTTGGGAAGCCTTGGCATAGCCCACGCCCCCGGCCTGCATGATTACCTTGTCAAAGCCTAATTTGCGTCCGCCTTCCTCATGTTCAAAAGTAAAGACAGAACCAGCGATGAGTGGCTGACCAAATTTGTTACCAAAATCACTTGCTCCGTTGGAAGCCTTAATCAGTATATCCATAGGTGTTTGGTAGAGCCAAGCGCGCTCGGCCATCCCCTTTTCCCAAGGGCGATCTTCCTCCAAGCGTGGGTAAGCTGTCATATAGACTGCTGTTCCTGCCAGCGGCAACGACCCCCTGTCCGCCTGCCAATCGGTCACGAATCTCTCCTCCTGAACCTGTAGCCGCTCCATTGAAAGGCTCCACTGTAGTGGGGAAGTTGTGCGTTTCCGCCTTAGAGAAAGTACCGCCTCGAAGGGCTGCACTTGGTAGAAATCAGGCTTATCCGCGCTCTTAGGTGCCAGCTGTTCCACGGTAGCCCCTTTGATAAAAGCCACATTGTCCTTATAAGCAGAGACAATACCATTGGGGTGAGTCTGGGAGGTTTTTGATCAGCTTAAAAAGCGAAGAAGGCTGCTGCTCTCCGTCTATGATAAAAGTACCATTGAATATCTTATGGCGACAGTGTTCGGAGTTGATTTGTGAGAAGCCAAACACCTCAGAATCGGTGAGCTTTCGTCCCAACTGCTCGGAGAGTTTTTTTCCAAATAAGCCACTTCTTCAGAACTAAGGGAGGGCCCCTCCTGCTGGTTGTAGGCAGCAATATCATCAATCTCTATCGTGGAGAGCGGTTCTATAGCTATAGTAAATATATCTTGTCCCAAGCCCTTATATTTTTCAAAGAGCATAGGGTCAAAGTCGGTAAAGTCGGCCGCTACCTCGTGGAATTCCTCTATACGGCTGATGCCCTGAATATCCATATTCTGGGTAATCTCTACCGCATTGGTACTCCAAGGAGTAACCATAGCCGCACGAGGGCCTATGAAAGTCCCTTCAAGGGTCTTATTTGTGAGTTGCTCGGCATTGCCAAAGAGCCATTTGAGTTTGCCAAGATTCGCCTCACTCAAGGGCGCCTCTGTAGCGACAGTATAAATAGTGTTTTTTTGTTTTTTTAAAAAAGAGAAGCATCCTTATTAATTGTTAATTGTTAATTGTTAATTGTTAATTGTTAATTGTTAATTGTTAATTATTAATTCGAATCAACAGTTAAAAATATTATTTTGCTAACTTTCTAAGACGCAATAAATTGATTATTAACGAATTAGATTATACAGATATTTTTTTAACTATTGATTTGCATTGTTATTTTATAGTTAGCGGTTTAAGTTTCACAAACTTTGTAATTTACTGATTCTCAAAAACATTTCCTCACATACCGAACTGTGAGCACTGGCTGTCTACCCCCTCAAGGGAAAGTCTCGTAAGCGAGTATATGAAAGTAAGTAATAGAGGTTCAATAAGTTATAGAAAGAAAAATTTTTCTAATTTGATAAACAAAAATTAGGCCATTTCAACGCCCTTAAAGACACATACTCCGCTCTTGCAACCCACATATTCTGCTCCAAGTATTCACAGACTATCCTTTGAAGGGAGAATATTTTTTTATAAACAATTGATTATCAGTTATTTATGATTACAATAATAGCCTAAAAAAACGACTTGCGAAACTTAAATTAAACATTATTGGCATTAATCATTGATTACTGCTTGTACGCTACTTTTTCCGTCCACGGAAAGTTCTTTAGTTTGAGCGTTGTAGGTGTATTTACCATTCTTGAAAAGTGCCGTCGGCTTCCTTTTTAGAATAAGGTTCTGGTCTTCACCTGTGATAAATAACTCTACTTGGCTGTTGTCACCCTCTTTGGAGACAATAAAAGCACTGATTACAGCCTCTTCCTGCTCCACATCCATAGGATTAAGACGGGTACCTACTTCAAAGACTTGGATACATTCCCCACGGAGGGCACTCCATGAGTAGCCTGCACTGCCTATACAACCATGCTCATCTCTGTCGCCTCCTACCATCATTTCCTGCTGTGGTGTTGTAAGCTCTTCAGCAGCCTTGTCAGTCTGCTGTGGTGTGCTGTTGTTACATGCAGTAAAGGCCAATGCCACTACTGACAAAGTAAAGGTCTTTTTCATATGGATTATACTTAGTATTAAGACGCAAAGGTAATAAATAAATATCAAATAGCTGCGATAAAAAAAGTTTTTTTAATTTTTTTCACTCAGCAAAAAAATATGTACATTTGTAAAATTTTTTTCACCTCATGAATTTTCTCTATACTCTTGCCATTCGCTGGGTAGCTTGTATGTTGCCTTTATTGGCTGTATTCAACCGAAAAAAATCAGACTCTTCTACAAAGGACGCCAAGAGAGCTTTCGGATCTTGCAAACTCAGATAGGTGCTGACGATCAAGTGATTTGGCTACATGCAGCTTCGTTAGGCGAATACGAACAAGGACTGCCTATACTCAAGCGCCTCAGGGAGCTATATCCTGAGAAAAAAACTCGTGGTTACTTTCTTTTCTCCCTCAGGCTACGAAGCCAAGAAGCATAGCAAAGAGGCCGATGTAATCCTCTACCTACCGCTCGACCTACCTAGGCGAGGTGAATCGTTTTCTACATCTGTTGCACCCTCAGATGGCTATCTTCGTCAAATATGAGTTTTGGCCGAACTATTTGCTAGCCTTAAAAAAATAGAGGCATCCCTACCTATTTGGTCTCAGGCGTATTCCGCAAAGATCAGTTGTTCTTCAAGAAAAGGAGTTGGGGTATGCGTGCGGTACTTCCTTGCTTTACACACTTTTTTTGTACAGAATGAAAGCGCCAAACTTCTTTTGCAATCCATAGGAATTACCAATATTACTGTAAGTGGTGATACCCGTTTTGATCGTGTGATGGAGATTCTCTCTCGTGACAACAAGCTGCCTTTTTGTAGAGCACTTTCTCTCTGGGGCGCCTTGTATGGTTTTTGGCAGCTCATGGCGGGAAGACGAACAGGTATACATACCTTTCCTAAATGCTTATAAAAGGCAATATGAAATTCATCATTGCTCCCCATGAGGTACAAGACAAGGAGAAAAATACATGCTCTAAGAGATAGTCTACGCAAGCATGTGGCTATACTCTCCGAAGTAGAAGGCAAAGATCTCTTCCCTTATGAAGTACTTATAGTGGATAAAATTGGGCTACTTACCAAGATTTACAGTTATGCAGCGATTGCGTACGTAGGTGGAGGCATGAGAAACAAAGGTTTGCATAACATTTTGGAACCTGCTGTGTTCAGTATTCCTGTTGTTATCGGTAAAAAAATTACGATAAGTTCAACGAAGCTAAAGAACTTATTCGTCGTGAAGGTGTTTTTTTCTATCAAAAACACTGAAGAATTCACCCAAATTGCTACTTTTCTCTTCACAGACGTTATTCAACGCAAGAAAGCCGGCATACTTAACTACAATTATATAGTTTCTAATACTGGAGCAACAGAGAAATTTATATCAATGATTAATGCCAATAATGATTAATGATTAATGCCAGCAATGATTAAACATTAATCATTAATCACTACCTCACTCCAAACATCTCCGCCACACTGACTCTCTTGGGGGGCTGGCGGCACTCTATGGTGCCTGTGAGGGCATCGGGGGCATCGTCATGGGCGTTGGTGCCCACGCGAAGGTAACCCGTGAGGTCGCGGGCAAACTTGGGAAGCGCTTTTTCCAATCCAGAGGCATTTTAATCAGTTTCTGCACCGAGGCCGAAGCGGCAAAAAAATCCTTGCTGTCTTGTTCTGATTCTGGTGAAACGGATTAAAGCGCGTCAGTCGGTTGCCCATATCCCATGAGCGTTGCTGGAGGTTGCTGACAAACAAATTTCCGCCGTTGTTACTCTCGATATGGCAGCGCTCTACCTGGTGTTGCTGCAACATATAAGTCAGGGTTGTTTCGGTAACTTCCATAGGGTCTTTGGTGTAGAGTACATCAGTAATGTAATTTCCGTCCTCTGCCTCCTTATAAAATAAAGCACATAGGTAATCCGCCCCACTATCGGCAGCGTCTATATATGCTACTGAGTAGGAACGAGAAGGCAAGTCGGTATAACAGTTAAACTCTTCGTACATCAATCCTTGGGAAGGCTGTGGATTCTGCTGGTACAAACTCTCAAAGACAGTTGGGGAGCGACCTTTTATCTCTAAGAGTTTTTCCAAACTATGTCGTTCAGGCCATAAAGGTTCTCCCTCTGCTCTTGGATCCTGTTCGCTTGGCGGTCTGTTCTGTATAGCAGGGAAACTAACGAGTAGCCAACCTTGCGGATTTTCAATAGGGTCATATACACCCTCTTGTTCGAGCAAGCGTCCTGCCAAGTCCTCCATGTGCCAACGGGTAAAGACCAATAGTTGTTGGCTATCGTTGTGCAAACGTGTAGAGGCTACCGTATCGTACCAGTCGGCTACATTTTGACGAATTACTGGCGACCAAGCAGACGAAGCATCTTTGTATAAGTCGTCCATAATCAGCATATCCACAGGTTCGCCAGTTAGGGAACCTCCTACGCCAATCGTCTTGAAACTACCTTGGTAGCCTACAATTTCGCACTCATCGGAGTTGCGGGCATAGTTGCGACTGCGTCGGCCTTGTTCTTGATAACTTGCCTGACCTGCGAGGAGCGTTTCTGGAAACAACTCATAATAGCGGTCATCGTCCATGATACGTTGGAGTTCGCGGTTGAACTTGCGTGCTTTGATAGCGTTGTAGGAGACTATGGCTATACGTTTGTCAGGGTCTTGCCCTAAGACAAAAAGCAGGTAGGCGACGGGTAGCGCCTTCGCTCTTGCCGTGCTGGGGCGGCATGGTAATCATTAGCTTTTTGATTTCTCCCATGGCAAAGCGGGTTAGCACCTCGTAATAAGCGATGTGAAAAGGCGCAGGAGCAAAAGCAGGGAGTGTATGACGGGTGAAGGAGGAGGTTCCTCTCCCAACCCCCTCTCCGAAGGCGAGGGGCTACTAAGCAGGTGTAATTGTTGTGAGCTGTATTGTGTTGGGGATATTGGGGTTGAGCAGGTGTAGGGGTAAAGTCCGCGAGAGCGGAGTATGTGAGCAATTCGCCCTCATAATTGTCCGTGTTATTATCCGTGTTGTGTTGGGCGAATTTTGTTTGGGCGAATTGCCATTCGCCCCTACGATGGGACGTTGGCCTATTATGCGTTGCCCGCTTTTCACTATTCACTTTTCTCTTTTCACTTCCCATCGCCCATCCTTCCAAGCGCATAATGATACGAATGGCGGCAATACTATTGTTGATGGTAGGGACAACTGTCTCTCCATTGCTATCCAAAGGCTCACGACGAGCGTATGTCCAAAAGAATTTCTAAGGCCTCTTCCATAAGTTAAGTAAAAAAGTAAAAGGTAAAAAGGTAAAAAGTAAATTATTTGCTAATCTTTGTAAGACGCAATAAACTCACGTCTCTACCCTAACGCTGGCTAAGACAATTCCTGATGAGCGTAGTCCCTTGTAGAGACGCAATTTATTGCGTCTTAACAAATACGCCTTAACCAGTCGGACTATAAAAATCATTTTCTACTATTGATTGGTATCAATGATTAACAACCACTAAAAACGCAGCAAAATTACAACATTTAGGACAAGGAAGTCAAGAAAAAGAAAGACGAGAAGTAAGAATTTATACAATAAAAAAATGATGTTAAGTATTTAACAGTCGTTAGTGGTTAGTGGTCAGTCGTTAGTCGCAATAGACTAACCTCTGACCACTAACAACTAACCACTGTCTTCCGACTACTAACCACTATTTCAGTATTTTACGTATATAGTTAGCTTCTTTGATATCTTGGGTAATACCGTCTGCTTGGTCGGTTTCGAGCAGGTGTTTGAAGTTTTTCTAAGTTTTTGATGTATTCGGTGAGGGCTTTAAGGACATTGTCCTTATTTTCCAAGAAGATAGGTGTCCACATCTGTGGGTGACTCTTGGCCAAACGGACGGTAGAGGCAAAACCTGTGCTGGCCAAATCAAAGATCTGAGCTTCGTCCTTTTCTATCTCTAATACGGTCTTTCCCAACATAAAGGAACTTACGTGAGAGAGGTGAGAGACATAAGCGGTGTGAAGGTCATGGTCAGTGGGCGACATCATCTTTACCCGCATATTGAGTGCTTTGCTAATATCCAAAGCCCTATCCAAGAGCTTCCAATTGCTCTTCTCGACCTCACACAAGGCCATTACCTTGCCATCAAAAAGGTCGTATAGGGCTGCCTGTGGCCCAGAGTGTTCAGTACCCGCCATAGGGTGAGCAGCCACAAACTGGCTGCGACGAGGGTGCTCGGCAAGTTCGGCACAGATAGGCGCCTTGACCGAACCTGCATCCATGACCAAGGTGTGCTCGCCCACATGGTCTAAGACCTTATGGACTACCTCAGCGGTGCGATCCACAGGGACTGCTACCAATACCACATCGGCATCGGATAGCGCTGTGTAATCCACCGCTTGGGAAATAATCCCTAAATCGAGTGCCTCTTGCACATGTTCGGGGTTTTTATCTATACCTACCACGGTGTATTGTAGGCGTTTTTTGAGTTCTAAGGCAAAGGAACCTCCAATGAGTCCTAAACCAATAATCACTGCTTTTTTCATGGTTAGAAACAAAAAAAGACTACTCATCTGACATGAATAGTCTGCTGTGTTATGATCTTTATAACAGGAAACAACAAGAAAGCCCTTATAAGGGGCTTACTTATTTCTTTTTAAGAATTCTTCTGCTAATTCAGGAGCCATTACACTTTCTACGAAAGTATAAGCACCTGTTTTGGGTGATTTCACCATTTTTGATTACTTTGGTCAATCGCTTAGATTTACCCTGTAAAGTTGCTACTGTCTTCTTTGCCATAATATTACTTATTTAATTTCTTTATGCACGGTAACTCTCTTTTAGGATAGGGTTGTATTTCTTAAGCTCCAACCTATCTGGAGTATTTTTTTGTTTTTAGTAGTGATATATCTTGAAGTTCCTGGAAGTCCAGAATCCTTATGTTCAGTACATTCTAAGATTACTTGTATTCTATTTCCTTTTTAGCCATGGTATATAATTTTTATAGGTTATTTAATAAATCCTTGCTTTTTTTAGCTTCTTTGATTACCTCTGAAATTCCCTTTTTGTTGATGGTTTTGATAGCGTTTGTAGAAACGCGAAGGGTTACCCAACGATCTTCTTCAGGAATATAGAAACGCTTGGTTGTCAAATTCGCTTTAAATTTTCTCTTTGTTTTGTTCATGGCGTGAGAAACATTGTTTCCACCCATTGCTTTTTTTACCTGTCAATTCACAAACTTGTGCCATTTTATCACTTTTTAGTTCATTATTTTATCGGGGTGCAAAGTAACGAACTTTTATTGAAACTACCAAATTTTTTTCGTTATTTTTTTTGTTAGCCATCAGTGGTTAGTGGTTAGTCACTAGTCATTAACCTTCCGTCTTGCATGGTAAAGGTCTTATCGGCCATTTGTGCCAACTGGGTATTGTGGGTTACAATAACGAAGGTTTGGGCAAAGGCATCACGCAGGGAGAAGAAGAGCTGATGCAATTGTTGGGCGCTCTCCGAGTCAAGGTTACCACTGGGTTCGTCGGCAAAGATCACCGCGGGCTGGTTCATCAGTGCACGGGCTACTGCTACACGCTGTTGCTCCCCTCCTGAGAGTGCATCGGGCTTATGAGAGAGCCTATGGGAAAGCCCCAAATAGTCCAGTAGCTCCTTTCCTCTACGCTCGGCCGCTTGGCGTGAAGTACCCTTAATAAAAGGCAGGAATACAAACGTTTTTCCAAAGCGGTAAACTCTGGCAGTAGCTGATGGAACTGGAATATAAATCCTATATGCTCATTGCGGAATTGTGCCAGCTTCTTAGCTGAGAGCTTCTTGACATCTATTCCATTGATAATAAGACTACTCCCCTCAGCCTCGGTCATCGTATCGAGCGTGCCGAGGATGTGTAGCAGGGTTGTCTTCCCGCTCCAGAAGCACCCACGATAGAGACTACTTGGGCTTTCTCCACATGGATATCCACCCCTTTGAGAATCTCTACTTGGCCGAATTTCTTATGTATGTTGGTTGCTGCTATCAAAAATTAATGAAAAAGTGAAAAAGTAAAAAAAGTAAAAAGTGAAAAAGTTGTCATAACCTAACAACTAACCACTAATAACTGACCACTAAACTTTATTTAGGTACTTTAATTACATAGGTTTTTTTCCTGACTTGTTTTGGAGAGAGAAATCTCGTATCCAAGGGTTGAGCAGGCGTATGGTCTTGTAATTGGTCTTATAAAGTTTGGCGAAAGAAGCTAAGTTGTTTATAGTAGAATCCACAGTGATGTACTGCACGGGTTCTAAGTTATATAACTGGTCTTGCTTATAGTAAAAAGCCATACTTCTTTGGGTTTTTTTCATAATCTCCTTAACGGCCAAGATACGGAAGACATAGCGGCTGGTCTCATTGTTCAAGTGCAGGTCATAGTAGCTACTAACCTCCTGCTTGTTTAGTTGGTTACGAATACCCGCTTTACCTGCATTGTAAGCGGCTGCCGCCAGTGTCCAGCTGCCCATTTCTTCTTTGGCTTTTTTTCAGATATAAGCAGGCCGCTTCGGTAGCCTTTTCTAAGTGAAAGCGCTCATCTACTGTATCTTCCATCTCCAAGTCATATTCCTTGGCGGTGTTCTTCATAAACTGCCAAAAGCCTGCCGCCCCTGAGGGAGAAACCACATTCATCAGGCCGCTCTCTATCAGGGCTAAGTACTTGAAATCGTTGGGAATATCGTATTTGTGTAAGATCGGTTCTATAATCGGGAAGAACTTATGTGCTCGCTTGATGAGTAGCAGCCCATTGGACTGCCAATATACATTGACCAAGAGTTCTCTATCGAGGCGTTCTCTGACATCAGATAATTGCAAAGGTACTGCTTCACCTGCAAAATCCAGCTTTTTAGGCAGGTCAAAAGCACGAACCTGATACATAGGCAAGCTATCTCTTTGAGAAATCGCCTCCACCATGATAGGGTCATCCGCGCTGAGAGTCGGCACTTCGGATTCCGCTGGAGAAGCCACCGCATTGATCAATAACAAGGCTATGGCAAGCACTCCTATCCAGCTGAATATCTTTTGACAAATAGAAAAAAACTTACTCATTTTCAATAGTTTATATATAAAACATTTTCCTCCAATAAGGCTGAACTTCCTTAGAAGTCTTTATGAAAGTTTCTGCGTGCAAAGGTAAGGAATTTTTATGAAAGAACCATCAAAAATCTTTTTCTTTCACTAAAAAAAGAAAGAGGCATGAGTATATCACGCCTCTATAATACAGAAAAAAACAATGAATTATGTTTTTATCTATTAATCATTTTTACGTCCTAAAGATCCCCAAACAAGTACTGCAATAATCAGTCCTACCACCAATTTCCCTCCATAACGCGTATAGAAACCTAATTTGTTAAGTTTCTCTCCGTCAAGGTTGTTTTGCTTTCAAGATAGCATCCATATCCTCTTGCTTAAGCTCATAGAAAGTATCCTTTTCCTTGGGATCAATTAAAAACTAATTTGGGTTCTTCTGTCACCCAAAGGGGAAGAAAAATAGGCAATATTGAACTCCTCATGCAAGCGTCCTATATCCAAATGGCTATCATCTTTTTGGTACTCTTCTGTATCAGGCAAGTCATATACTTTTTTTCCAATACTTGGCGAGTTCCTACAGGAATCTTTGCCTTAGCAAAAACTTGAGTGGAAGCCAATAAGAGAAAGGCTCCCAAGAGAAATAATCTTTTCATTGTGAATTATGTTAAAAATTAGAAGACAAAAAGTAATTTTATTTTATTTTACAAACATACAATATGATGTTAATTTTTTTATTAGGCAAAAGTTAAAATATTTATTTGTAAAGTTTATTGTCTATCTCAAGTATTTTCACTACCTTTGGCACTTGTAAAAACCGCTAAAAAACCATTACTTCAGATGGATAACCGATATGCCATGCGTGGGGTCTCCGCTACCAAAGAGGAGGTTCACAACGCCATTAAGAATATTGATAAAGGACTCTTTCCCAAGGCTTTTTGTAAAATTATCCCCGATTACTTAAGTGGAGATAGTGAGTATTGCTTAGTCATGCATGCCGATGGGGCGGGCACTAAGTCCTCCCTCGCTTATATGTACTGGAAGGAAACGGGTGACCTCTCCGTATGGAAAGGCATCGCTCAGGACGCCCTAATTATGAATATTGATGACCTGCTCTGTGTAGGAATTACTGACCATATCCTGCTCTCCTCTACCATTGGCCGCAACAAAAGGCTCATTCCAGGGAGGTGATTGCCGCTATTATCAACGGTACAGAAGAACTCATTGAGGAGCTTGGCCAGCATGGGGTTACTATCCACTCCACAGGAGGGGAAACAGCTGATGTGGGTGATTTGGTACGTACCATTATTGTAGATTCCACCGTTACAGCACGTATTAAGCGCAGCCAAGTAATCGACAATGCACGTATTGAGGCAGGAGATGTTATTGTAGGTTTGGCCTCTTTCGGGCAGGCTACTTATGAAAAGAGCTATAATGGCGGCATGGGCAGCAATGGCCTTACTTCAGCACGGCACGATGTGTTCTCCAAGGCCTTAGCCGAGAAATACCCTGAAAGCTATGATGGCGGGCTTCCTAAAGAAGTTATCTATACAGGTAGCAAAGCCCTGAGTGATGCTGTTGAGGGGAGTCCTCTCAATGCAGGCCTATTGGTGCTCTCCCCTACCCGTACCTATGCCCCTGTGATTAAGCAAATCCTCTCCCAATACAGTCCCTCTGACATTCATGGTATGGTACACTGTAGCGGAGGCGCCCAAACGAAAATCCTACATTTCATAGATAAGCTACATGTAATCAAAGACAACCTCTTCCCCATGTCCCCCTCTTCCGACTCATTCAAGAAGAGTCTAAGACCAATTGGAAAGAAATGTATCAGGTGTTCAACTGTGGCCATCGCATGGAACTCTATGTACCTGAAGCTATTGCTGCTGATATTATCCGTATCTCCCAATCTTTCAATATAGACGCCCAAATCGTAGGCCGTGTGGAGAAATCAGACCACAAAAAAAGTTACTATACAAAGCGAATATGGCACTTTTTAATTACTAATGACTAGTGACAAGTGACTAATTTGTTGTTAAAAAGATTTGTCACTTGTCATTTGTCACTTGTCATTATTTTTCGTATTTTTGCAGCTGTTTTTAATTTAAGATGTGTCCATAACCATGGCAAAAACCAAATCCCCAGAGACTGAGAAAGAGAAAGAAAAAGGAAAAGAGAAAGAAAACAAAGGCAAACGAAACACCCTACTGGAGCGAAGAGTCTCTATAGGTGTGGTTCTTTTGTTCATATGCGTTGGCCTATGTGCTGCTTTTATGTCGTTTATTTTTTTCCTGGCAAGCAGACCAAAGTCTTTTTGAATGAGCTTTCTGACAGAAGTGTACAACCCCAGAATATTCTCAATAAAATAGGCGCTTATGTGGGCAACCTATTTATATACAGAGGGTTCGGCATTGCTACCTTTATCCCTCTTGCCCTTTTTGGCACTTACTGCCCTAAAAACTCATATTGGACACCAAGACCAAACTGCTCAACAAGTGGTTTTGGGGGATCTTATGGATGCTCTTCCTTTCGGTTTCCTTTGGCTTTTTCTCCTCCGATGCTACTATTCTCAGTGGTATAGGCGGATATGAGCTTAATTCCTTTTTGAGTGATTACATAGGCCACTTAGGAACTGCTTTGGTACTACTGGCTATACTTTGCGTATATCTGGTAGGAAGGCTTCATATCACCCTGATAAGATCAAAAAAATTCGATAGATACAGGTAATAACTGGATTAAAGACCATAAAAACCCTCCTTTTCCACTAAGGGCAGAATTGTCCCTTTAACCCCTACAGACACCCCTCCAGCTGGAGAAGAATCCTTTGTCCCTGATCCTACAGGCTTCGAGAGTGAAAGTGGACAAGCTGCCGACAAAAAGATAGATGTCTATACTCACCGAGATGATATTCCACTCTTGCACCCCGAAGAAGGCGCCAACCTACAGGGAAGCCCTCTACCCTTGAAGGAGAAGAAGACAGTGATTTCAAGGTGAGATCAAGCAAGAGGCCACTGTAGATCCCGCCGATGTTGCCCGCCGCTTGGTAGAAGACTTTGGGGAGTTTGACCCTACTTTAGAACTCAAGTCCTACCAGTTCCCTCCTATAGACCTCCTTCAGGAATACAAGAATGCAGGAGTGGTACGCAACGATGAGGAATTGGAGGAAAACAAGAACACCATTATCCAGACCCTACGTGACTTTAAAATAGAGATTTCCCGCATTACCGCTGTGATAGGCCCTGCGGTTACTCTCTATGAGATACAACCTGCCAAAGGCGTTAAGGTGTCCCGTATCAAGAACTTAGAGGACGATATAGCGCTTTCTTTGGCTGCTTTGGGGAATTCGTATCATAGCCCCTATCCCAGGGAAAGGTACTATAGGTATAGAGGTACCAAATAAGAATGCTACCATGGTACCTATGCGCTCGGTAATCAGTTCTGTTAATTTCCAAAAAGCAGAAATGGAGTTACCTATTGCCTTTGGAAAGACCATTAGCAATGAAACTTTCGTAGCCGATTTGGCCAAAATGCCACATATGCTTATGGCAGGGGCTACTGGTCAAGGGAAATCGGTAGGGGCTTAACGCCGTACTTACCTCCCTACTCTACAAAAAAACACCCTGCTGAGCTGAAATTTGTCCTTGTAGACCCTAAAAAAAGTAGAACTTACCCTCTACAACAAGATAGAAAAAAACATTACTTAGCCAAACTTCCTGACAGCGAAGAGGCTATTATCACCGATACCACCAAAGTAGTCAATACCCTCAACTCTCTTTGTATAGAGATGGACAACCGCTATTCGCTGCTTAAGGATGCTATGGTGCGCAATATCAAGGAATATAATGCAAAGTTCAAGGCACGACTGCTCAACCCCAACGATGGACATAGGTTCTTGCCTTATATTGTCCCTAATTGTAGATGAGTTTGCCGACCTTATCATGACCGCAGGCAAAGATGTAGAACTCCCTATAGCCCGCTTGGCACAGCTGGCACGTGCAGTAGGTATTCACTTGATTATCGCCACCCAACGTCCTTCGGTCAATGTCATTACAGGACTTATCAAGGCCAACTTCCCCGCTCGTGTAGCCTTCAAGGTGTCACAGTCTATTGACTCCAAAACCATCTTGGACGGCCCTGGTGCGCAACGCCTTATCGGTAAGGGAGATATGCTCTATACCCAAGGTAATGACCTGATACGTATCCAATGTGCTTTTGTGGATACCCCAGAGGTAGAGCGTATTGCCAACTTTATCGGTTCCCAACGTGGTTACCCCGATGCCTTCCTACTGCCCGAATATGTAGGGTGAAGGAGGTGAAAACGGCCCTATCGAAGTAGATATGAGTAAGAAAGACCCACTACTGAAGGATGCCGCTGAACTGGTTGTAAGCAGTCAGTTGAGCTCTACCTCCATGCTACAGCGCAAGTTGGAGATAGGTTTTGCTCGCAGGCCGTATCATGGATCAGCTCGAAGTACTCGGTGTGGTAGGTGCCAATAAGGGTAGTAAGGCACGTGATGTGAATTTCCTGACCTTATCTCTCTACAACAATTTTTAGACGAAAAAAAGGTATATAATAGTATATTACAAACGCAATGAATCACCCAAAAAATAGCGATTATCGGATTGGGATATGTAGGCCTCCCTTGGCACGGCTCTTGGCTACTCGCTACCCCGTAGTGGGGTATGACAAAAAAAGCCTCACGTGTGGAAGCCCTGCAAAGAGGGGAAGATACCACCCTTGAGGTAGAAACAAACCTATTACGAGAAGTCCTAACCCCAACAAACCCTACTCTTGAACAAGGACAGACAGGGCTTTTCTGCACCCATATCCCCGATGATTTAGCCCAGTGTAACTACTTTATCGTTACGGTACCCACCCCTGTGGATAAGCACCATCGCCCCTTACTCACTCCCCTACAGTCGGCCAGTGAAGTGGTAGGAAAATACCTCAAAGCAGGTGATATCGTTATCTACGAATCTACCGTATATCCAGGCTGTACTGAGGAAGAGTGTGTACCTATCTTAGAACAAGTCTCAGGCCTGAAGTTCAACCAAGACTTTTTCGTGGGCTACTCCCCTGAGCGTATCAATCCTGGGGATAAGCTCCATACGGTAGCGCAGATTCTTAAAATCACCTCAGGCTCCACCCCTGAGACCGCTCAAAAAGTCAATGCCCTCTACCAATCGGTCATAGAAGCAGGTACTCACTTAGCCCCCTCTATCAAGGTAGCTGAAGCAGCCAAGGTGATAGAGAACTCCCAACGAGATATCAATATTGCCTTTGTCAATGAATTGGCTAAAATATGTAACCTATTGGATATTAATGTACAAGCTGTATTGGAAGCCGCAGGAACCAAGTGGAACTTCTTGCGCTTTTCCCCAGGGCTTGTAGGAGGCCATTGCACAGGGGTAGATCCCTATTACTTAGCCCAAAAAGCCCAAGAGGTAGGCTACCACCCCGAAATCATCTTAGCGGGTCGCCGTATGAACGATTCTATGGGTAAGTATGTAGCCGATCAGGTGATCAAGCTGATGATTGCTCGTGAAATCCCTATTCATAAGGCACGCGTCTTAGTACTGGGAATTACTTTTAAGGAGAATTGCCCCGATGTACGCAATACCAAGGTTACCGATGTGGTGCGTCAGCTCGAATCCTTCCATACTGAAGTGACGATATATGATCCTTGGGCTCGCCCCGAAGATGTATGGGAAGAGCACCAAATCCGCTCACTCACTACCCTACCCGATGCACAACCTTATGATGCTATTGTATTGGCCGTTGCTCACAAGGAGTTCCTCTCTTTACCATGGGAGCAGCTAAGAAAAGCCCCATAGTATCCTCTATGATGTAAAGGTGTACTGCCAGAGGCAGACGGACATCTATAAAAAGCGTAGGAGACTACGCTTTTATTTTTTTCTTTGGCCAAAATGGACTATCTGAGAGACTACCTCATCAAGGGAGGTATGAGAGTTGTCTATCTCCACGGCATCGGAGGCTTTCTGTAAGGGCGATTCTTTGCGATGGGTATCTTGATAATCACGCTCTTGTATATTCTTAAGCACCTGCTCAAAAGTAACCTTTTCACCCTTCTGCTGGAGTTCCTCAAAGCGTCTTTGGGCACGTATCTGCTCGGAAGCAGTCATAAAGAGCTTTAGCTCCGCATCGGGGAATACAACCGTACCTATATCACGCCCGTCCATAACCACGCCTTTCTCTTGTCCCATTTGGCGTTGTAAGGCTACCAAATAGGCGCGTACTTCGGGGATTTTGGCTACTTCACTTACATAGTCTGCTACCGAGAGACTGCGTATTTCTTTCTCAATATTTTGCCCATTGAGGTAGATTTCAGAAGCCCCTAACTGAGGATTGTACTCAAAGCGAATGCTACTCTGCTCAAGGGCTGCCAGTAGGCCGTCCTTATCAATAGTCGAGGAGACGAATCCTCTCTGGAGCGCTAAGAAGGTAACTGCCCTATACATAGCTCCGGTATCTATATATACATATTGTAAGGCCCTTAGCCACACGCTTAGCAGTGGTACTTTTCCTGTGGAAGAATGGCCATCTATGGCGATCATTATTTTTTTCATGATGTTTAAAAAAATAACTTACCAAAAAAACAAGTGCTGCATTTCGGTAAGTTATGCTATAAAGTATGATTTTAATTATTGTTCACTATTTTTACTAAATAAGGTTTGCTTTCTGCCTCAGTACGTATTTTCTTAATAAGAAGCTTAGCCATACCCACAATCGCTGTATCGTCCAAGATCACATGGTCTAAGACCTTTTTGCTCTGCAAAAGCCCAATCAGGTGTGTCTGCCCTTCATATACCAAGCATACATCATCTACTATTTTTTATTGGTTAGTCCCTCTGTATTTTCAAAAAGAAAGTACTGCATTTCTAAAGATTTCTACCTGATAAGAACTAGCCAAACGATTATCCACTCCAGGGCGTGCTTTGTAGGCTACAATAGAACCATCAAGGGTACTTACCAATGAAACAGAGATCACTCCTGGCACGTTTGCAAAGAGCTGTGCTGCATATTCGTTTAGAAATTGTTCCATGGTTTTATATATTAGCTAAAGAATAATTTTTCTGAAATGACTTTCCTTTTTAGGCGCTTCGGAGGAAAACCTTGGTATAAAAACTCTGTTTGTAAAGTGTTAAAGGTAACCACTTGTGTCATAGCCGCATAACATTGCTTATGGATTACACTCAAGACGCCATAGTTCACCTTGGTTGCATCTGCAATGATATGAATCAAGTAATCAAAATCTTTAGAGACATAGATCACATGGGTCTGCTCATTATTGGAGATCGTAATCTCGCGAAGAGAGTCCTCATTGATACTATCTATGTACTTAATTTCCTGAAGTGCATTTTTGGCTATTTCAGCCTCAAATTTTGCTGTGGCAGAGTAATCCAATCCGCTAAATGACTGATTGTATAAGATCTCGCCATGTTCTGTACCTATAAAGCTAACCGATAAGATACCAGAGAGTTGGGATCCCATTTGGTCAGCATATTTTTTTAAATTCTTCTAAAATCATACTTTCAATTTTTAGCAGGTTACAACAATGCAAAGCTACGATGTTTTTCTCTAAATTGCAACTTTTTACAACATAATATATTCAACAAAATCACTCTTCTTGTTGATATCTACATAAAACACTATCACACAACACTTTACATACAAAATCTATATATCTTTTTGTGAATAACTTTATAAGTTAGAAACCAAAAAAATTTGAGCATCTTCTTTATTCTGCTTTGTCTCTAGCTTTTTTTCTTTGCCTCGTACTCTATATCCTTATACCTATCATAGAAGCGATAAGATAAACCTATCCCCCATATAGCGAGTAGGGGTTGTCTTCCAGCTAGCACCTATAGAGGCGTTTATTTGAAAGTTTTCATCTATGAGATAGGAAACACCTCCTCTTAGGAGAGAATCCTTGTAATAATCGCTTGTAATTCCCTCATTCTCCAAATAGATACTCCATCGGTCATCATAGAGGTTATGGGTAAGGGTAAGTATATAGCTATATTGAGCGTGCTGGGAGGCAATATTGCTCCCTATAATATTGAGAACCAAGGCTACTTCCCTAAGCGGATGGCTCTGCAGGATAATCATTGCCTTTGGAGTCGCTATGGGATATCCTTCATTCATCACCTCATAGAGGTAGCGATTTTTCTCCAAAAGATTAACCCCTGCATAGAGAGAAATGGTGGGAATGAGTTTTCTCCACTTGAACTCGGCGTTGGCTTTCCAGCTATAGACATTGATATCGCTAAGGAAGACAGGGTCATAGAACATATATTTCACCCCAAAGGTCGTGCGCTGGAAGCCTATTTTCCCTGAAGAAACCCCATCGGTAGAACGGTTGCTATAGAGCAGGGTACCGTCGCCTATGATTTCAAACTGGTCTCTCCATACCCCATAGCGCACCATATAGTTCAGCCCCACATTCTCTTGGGAGAGTCCCAGCAGGTCATGCTTATTGGTTTCGTAATAGATATCCGACTCCACTTGTGCTACCTTTCGTCCTACCGCATAAGCCCCCATAGAACGTCCTGGCTTGTTGGAATTGATAATATCAGTATATTGAGCCTTAGTGGTTATAGTGGATAATAACAAGAAAAAAAGTAGTGTTTTTTTCATAAAACAAACTTGTTTTTAGGTAATACATCTTATAATTGGCACTACTCTCCTACTACTTTGTGCAACCAAAGTAACTTTTTTTCGGGAGGTTATAGCTTAGTTTTATAAGGTACAAAAATTAAAAAAATATCATTAAAAATCAAGGATTTACCTTAAAAAAACTTTTTAGCAAAAAAACGGCAATAGGTTTCCCCATTGCCGTAAAAAAATATAAACTATGAAAAAAATTTTTACATTTCTGTGATGATAAACTCACTACGTCTGTTTTTGTTGGTGCTCTTCTTCTGTACAAGGAACGCCATTCTTACAGCCATTTACCAACTGTGTTTCTCCATATCCCTTAGCGGTAAGTCTGTTCTTAGCAATTCCTTGACTTACGATCCATGCCATAGTAGCTTTGGCACGTTTGTCAGAAAGGATAAGGTTATACTTATCAGAGCCACGGCTATCGGTGTGGGAGCGGATAGCAATCTTCATAGTAGGATGCTCTTTCATTACCTCTACAATTTTAACCAATTCAGCAGCTGCATCAGGGACGGATATTGTACTTATTAAGATCAAACTTGATTTCCTTTATCTGGAAGAGCTTAGCTAAGTCATCTCCTTTTTGAAGTTTCTTCTTGGTGGTTTTCATCAGGATTTCTTTCTCAATAACTGCACTTTTTTTCACGAATATTTACTTGTTCTTCTACCACTGCATAGTCCTCACGCTGAGCACGAAGGAAAACAAAGGTATCATCACAATTCACTATCTTAGTACCGAAATCATAATCCCCATTAGTATTATTCTCTATCTTAGCTATTTCTTTTTGATTACTATCGAAAAGAGTAAGCGTTACTTGACCAAGTACTTCTTTAGTATCTATATCCTTAACAATCCCTTTGATGGTCTTTTTACAATCAAATTCCAAAGGTCTGTTTTGTACAAAAATAGTAGATATCATCTTTTCCTTTACCCCCTGGACGATTAGAAGAAAGGAATCCTATACTTCTATCTTCGTCTAGTACGAAAGCAAAGTCATCATCAGGAGTATTACTTGGGCGACCTATGTTTTGTAGTTTCTTGAGAGAGCCATCTTGCTCTATCTTTACTGCAAAAATATCCAACCCCCCAAGCCTGGGGCTCATCGGAAGAGAAGAACAATACATTTTTAGAAGAGATGAAAGGGAAAGTTTCTCTACCCTCTGTATTAATAAGATCACCTAAGTTTTCGGGCTTTCCATAGGTACCTTTCTTATGGTTGATACGTACTCTGAAAAATATCAGACTTACCACGAGTTTCTTTAATATCTGCAGCAAAGTAGAGCCATTTTTCCATCAGGAGTAATAGCAGGATGCGCCACACTGTAGCCTGTTACATTGAAAGGTAAGCGCACTGGGTCTGTCCATTCGTTATTTTTTTCTAACAGAACGATAAAGCTCCAAGAGAATTTTTCTCTTCTACTTTCTTTTTCTTTTCCTCTTTAGAAAGAGGCACTTGGTAGTTACGAGTAAAGTAGATAGTATCCATGGTTTTTGTGAATACAGGGCTGGACTCGTTCAAGAGAGAGTTGAGCTTAGAGGAGAAAGGCTCTTCTTTGGAAAGCTGTCCGTCTTTGAATTTAGCTTTGAATAGATCATAATAGCCCTCACCAGTCCAGTTAGAGGTACCACGAGCCGATGTTTTACGGCTTGCTGTATATACCACCTCATCTTTTCCATAGAAAGCAGTACCATATTCGGAGAATTCGGTATTGATCTCTACAGGTTTAATTGTTAAGCGACCTGAGTTATCTTTTTATTACCTGCAAATAGTCCGCATGTTCTTCCAATTTGCGAGCACGGAGGTCGTCTTTGTCTGTTAGTTTCACGAATTGATCCAAAATAATCTTTGCCTCGTCATAGCGCTCCACCGATTTAAGGCATTGTGCATAACGATAGTAGTATTCTGGAGTAATTTTATAGTTTTGGCTATCTTTTTTTAGCGTTTGCGAAGAGCTTGTCGTACCATTTCAAAGCTGTTGTATAATCAGCATTAAAAATAGTAAGAGTTTCCTAAGTTCTCTAAAAATGTTTTGATCTACATATCCTTGTTCAGCTATACGTTCGTATATCTTGATGGCATCCACATAGGCGTATTTACCATAGAGATCATTTGCCTTTTTTTAATTTTACTTTCATTTTCTTTTCTTCAGTTTTTTTCTTGGTCATCTACTTGGGCGAAAACGACAGATGAGGAACAGAAGAGTAGAAAAAAATAGCGGTTATTTTTTTCTTATCATTTTTTTATTTTTAATTGATTAGTTACACTATTAGAAGAAACGAGGAGAGATAATTTTTTTGAATATCTCGAACGAACTCGTAACGCAAGAAGATTTCGTGAGATCCATAGTTATATTTACGCATATCGGTTGTCTCCATATCATAAGCATAACCAATGAACCAGTTTCTATCTATCTGGAAACCAGCCATAGCACTCACAGCAGCACTCCAGCGGTAAGCAGCACCGAGGACAAAGCGATCGTCATACATAAAATTGGCCGAAAGGTCTACTTGTAAGGGGCTACCAGATACCATTTTCATCAGAGCCGCAGGCTTGAACTTGAAGTCTGGTGAAAGATCAAACACATATCCCCCATAAGGTTATAGTGTTGTCTTTCATTGATATCTGTTATTTTTCGTTCATCTGTCTTAGAGAATGTTTTGGTATCCAAGAGATAAGGAATAGAGAAACCTACATAGTATTTTTTTCTCCATAGTAGTATACCCCTGCTCCTATATTAGGTAAGAAGGTATTTGCCTTTCCATCAAAAGAGGCATCGGCAGGATAAAGCAAGTTAAGTTTGCTTCTATCAAAGTTATAGAAACCTGCTGCTGCCTTGAGACCAAAAAGCCAGCTTAGATTCGTCAAATTCCAAAGTATAAGAGAAATCCACATCTAGTACATTGGTAGATTGTGGCCCTATACTTTCGTGATAAATGCCTGCACCTATTCCTATATGTTTCTCCTCAAAAGGAGTGTGGAAACTCAAAGAAGCTGTTTTAGGCGCTCCGTCCAAGCCTACCCACTGATTACGATAAAGAGCAAAGATGCTCGTACAATCACGAGAACCTGCATATGCAGGATTAATCATCATTGTGTTATACATGTACTGTGTATACTGAGAGTCCTGTTGTGCTGTAGCCTGATCCCCAAGCAATACCAATCCTAATAACACAATTAGTCGCATTCCTTTTTTTAACATATTCTTTTCATTTAAGAGTGTGCAAAGATACAATAAAAAAACCAATGATTATACAAATATTTTTCTTTTTATATTTCTCATATTCTTATTGATTTTTAATACATGTTGTAAATCAACTACTTAACCCTAAAAAAAGTTATTAACAATGATAGCAATAATTATTAATTGTTAATTGTCATTTGTTAATTAGTGACTAACAGCAAGTGACAAGTGACGTATCCTAATTGTGGATACTAATCACTTGTCACTTGTCGCTATTCACTTGCTACTAGTTGCTATCTAACGCCATGCATCATGCGTTCTATCACCTTGTTAAGGGATACCATAAGAATACCCAAGACCATTACAAAGGCAGAAATAGAGGCAAATACTGTACTTGCCCCCAACTCTACTACATAAGAGGAGATGAGTCCTGCAAGCATATTGGCAAAGGCAGCCGCCATAATCCATACGCCCATAAATAGAGAGGCAAAACGTGCTGGGGAAAGTTTGGTTACAATAGAAAGTCCCACTGGTGAGAGAGAAAGCTCCCCTATAGTGTGCAATAAGTAAGTGAGAATCATCCAAATCATACTGGCTTTGATCGTAGCATCAGTATTATCTATGATATTAAGACCTCCTTGCCAAGTAGCACCTCTCTGGAAACCAGCAATGAGCATAAACCAGAAGCCTATACCAAGTACTATAAGTCCGAGCCCCATTTTCAAAGGTGTGTTAAGCGCTTGCCCTAAACGCGTATTCCAGAAATAGGCAAATACAGGTGCTAAGACTATTACAAAGAATGGGTTAATCATCTGAAGCCAAGCGGTAGGTATCTCATGACCAAATACGGTTCTATCTATATATTTATTAGCATATAGGTTAAAGGAAGCACCTGCTTGTTCCATACCTGCGAAGAAGAAGACTGCAAAGAAGAAGAAGATGAAGATCACCACAATACGTTCTTTTTCTTGACGAGTAAGTGGTACTTTTACTTCCTCGGTAGAGGATTCTGCTAACTTGGCAGCACCCTTAGGCTCCATACCTATATTTCCTAAATATTTATTACTTAATAGTACAAACAAGAGCTGACCCAAAAAGCACCCCTACAGCAGCTGCTAAGAAGCCATAACGATAGCCATGTGTAATCTGAGTAACTCCATTGGCATCCACGAAAGTGGTAGCGAATACATTATCAGCCAAAAGTCCTACGATCAGTGGAGCAATTACCGCACCCAAGTTGATCCCCATATAGAAGATGGAGAAAGCTGAATCCAAGCGTCTGTCTCCTGGCTCATACAAATCCCCTACTATGGAAGAGATATTAGGCTTGAAGAAACCATTTCCAATAATCAGCAAGAAAAGACCAGCGAAAAAGGCCTACCCTACCAATAAACTGATTGTGAGCCAACTGTTCAGGAGTCAGATTTGGGAGAACAGTAGTGAAAAAGCTCAGGGGCAAAGAGCAGGAACTGCGCCAATACCATAATAAAGCCTCCTATAAGGATAGACTTGCGTTGGCCTAAGTACCTGTCGGAAAGCCAACCTCCGAAGAGTGGTGTGAAATAACAAAGCCCTGTGGCCAAACCATAGACGGTTGTACTGAACTTTTCATCATAACCAAGCCCACCATTAAGCCAAGTAGCTGTTAGGTAAAGCACCAAGATACCGCGCATCGCATAATAGCTGAAACGCTCCCACATTCCTGTAAAAAAACACGAGGTAAAAGCCCCGCAGGATGTCCTTTTTTTCTGTATTCATTATCTGTCTAATTAAATTATGTTATGTGTTATAAATTATTCAATATGAATTGGGTCATCTTCTCATATAGGTGATGACGTGTATTTCCTCCGTAGATACCATGATCCTTGTCTGGATAGATTGCCCAGTCAAACTGCTTGTCATATTGCACTAAGGATTCTATCAGGCGCATGGAGTTCTGTACGTGTACATTGTCATCGGCTGTACCATGTACCAAGAGGAATTTCTTATTGAGGTTCTTGGCATAGGTAAGAGGAGAATTGTTATCATAGCCCTCAGGGTTTTCCTGTGGCGTCTGCATATAACGTTCGGTATAAACGGTGTCATAAAAAAACGCCAGTTAGTTACAGGTGCCACCGCTATGGACATCTTGAACACCTCGCCTCTTAGAATACAGTTGGAGGCCATAAATCCACCAAAGCTCCAGCCCCAAATACCTATACGGTTCTTATCTATATACTTGTAATTGCCGACAATCTTAGCGGCTTCCACTTGGTCTTCCAATTCATATTTACCCAATTGTTTGTAAGTACATTTCTTAAAGGCAGCACCCTTATAGCCTGTACCACGTCCGTCTACACAGAGAACGATATACCCCTTTTTGAGCCAACATATAATACCAAAAATCATCGAAGCCTGAGAAGGAGTTGCTCACTTGTTGAGAACCAGGACCTGAATATTGGCACATGAAGAGTGGATATTGCTTGTTTTCATCAAAAATCGGCAGGTTTGATCATCCAAGCATTGAGTTTGTCTCCATTTTTTTGGTAGTAATCTCAAAGAATTCCTTAGTTGATTTCTTATAAGTAGCGATTTTCTGTTCTAACTCATTATTGTTGAGTATTTCCTTGACTACCTTTCCTGTTCTGCTATCATTAAGAGTATAGAGGTTGGGCTTCTTCACGCTTGAAAACTCATTGATAAACAAGGAGAAATCAGGGCTAAAGGTAGCCTCATTAGTACCAGCCTCTACGGCCAAGGCTTGCTTGTCCTTGCCTGAAAGCGCGATGCTATAGATACCACGATTAATAGAACCAGGTTCAGTGGATTGGTAATAGATACGTTTGGCCTTAGGGATTATAGCCATAGTACTCGGTTACCTCCCACTTTCCTTGGGTAATTTGTCTTAAAAAGCTTACCTGTTTTGTCATAGTGGTAGAGGTGATTATAGCCATCTTTCTCAGAGGTAATGATAAAGCTATTGTCGTCCAAGAAAAGTAAGGTTATCTGTAATACTTACATAGGCCTTATCCACTTCGTGGTATACGGACTTAAATTGCTTAGTGGCAGCATCTACAAAGAGGATATTGAAATCGTTCTGATGCCTATTGAGCGTTTGGATACTTAGTACATTAGCCTCATTTGTCCATTGGATACGAGGGATATAGTAAGCATCCACAGGGATTTGGGTGTCCTTTTGCCCATTTACATCATAAAGATAAAGGCTTACTACTGAATTCTTTTCCCCTGCTTTAGGGATACTTGAAAGTATTTTTGGGTAGGATAGAGTTTAGTGCCAAAGACATCCATAGAAAATTCAGGTACTTCGCGCTCATCAAAACGGATATAAGCTAAGAATGTACCATCGGCATTCCAGTCAAAAGTTCTTACAATGCTGAACTCTTCTTCGTATACCCAGTCGCTGGTACCATTGATAATCTTGTTTTTCTCCCCATCAAAAGTCACTTGTTTTTCTTTTTGGATTGGGTATCATATATATAGATATTGTTCTGATACACATAAGCCACCTTATCCCCCTTAGGAGAGAAGAGTGGTTCTTGGATCTTCTTATCAGTTAACTTAGAGAGTTCTTGTTTTTTAAGGTCAAAGACATAGAAATCTGCTGAAAAGGAACGCCTAAAGATAGATTCCTTATTGGTTGCAATTAGGATTTTATCCTCCTGTTGGTTAAAAGTATAGCTATTGATACGCTGGATTTGGGGATAGTTTTTGGTATCAAAAAGCGTTTTTTCCTTTTGCAAGGTCGCAAAATTATACAAATCAATGGTATAATTGAGGTTTGTATAATCATAATTGAGCACTGTATACTGGTTGGTATGCTTCAGTGCGGAGAGATTAGTCATTCCACTGGGATAGAAAGCGTAATCTGTCCAAATGTCTTTTAAAGTAATCAGCTTGTTTTGTGCACTCACATTCAATGAGATAGCCAGCAAAAACAGCCAAAAAAATAATTCATTTTAGTTCTCATCTTTAATATATTTTTTTGTAACTACAATTTTACGTTTTTCTGATATAACCACATCTTTTTTTGTTTTTTTAATTCTAACAAAAAAAGCGACCTGTTTTCAAGTCGCTTGATAGAATAATTCAGTCCCTTATACTTATGTACTTAGTTATTTAAAAAAAGAATGAGCGGTAACATCTACGCGTTCGGTTCCTTCTTTTGAGAATTTAATCAATTGTTTTACCCAATAGAAGAAGAAGCCAAATAGCACTACGAGCATAATCCATGTAGCAATATTGGCTCCCCACCAAGAAGAAAGCTCTAAATGTCTTAGATAGTCATAAGGCGCAAAAAGCAATTTCTTCAAAAAAATACTTGATTCCTTTAAAAAAATGCTGTCATAATCTTTTTCTTTTTTTAATGGTGCAAATATACAACTTTTTTTATTAACTTTCTATCTTTTAAGCAAACTTTTTTTCTTTCTCTATCTTTTCAGTATGTTTTACATATACACGTCCCTCTACTGTCCTACACACTAGTAGGTAATACGCCCCCTGAAAGTAGCAACCCTCCACGGTTGCTTGCCATGGAGATTGAGCTACCACTCTTAGTTGGTGAGGGTAATACAATCGCCATTGTCCTGCTACTTGTACCTTATTGACCAAATCAAAAAGCGAAGCTACATATTCGTTTTGAGAATAATAAACCTTTTTCAGGGGTATCTATGAGCAGCTGCTTGCCCTCTCTGAGGATCATAATCCTATCGGAAAAAGCCTAAGATTCTTGGCTCTCATGGGTAGCGACAAGAGTGGTAATCTGGTGAGCTTTGACGAAGGCAAATAGATTCTGGCGTATATTATTCTTAAGGAAACTATCGGTTTGGCTAAAAGGTTCGTCCAAGAGCAGCACCTCAGGCGCCTGAGCCAAGGCCTGCGCCAAGCCTACCCGCTGTTGTTGGCCTCCGCTGAGCAATACAGGCTTTTACCTTGGCATAGTCCTGCATCAGGGTCATCTCCAGCAGCTCTTGCACACGAGCGCGCTTTTTACGCAAGTCAAGGTTAGAGAGGTACTTCCCTACATTTTCCTCCACTGTCATATAAGGCATCAGGCCGAAATCCTGTGCTAAGTACTTCATCTTGGCAAAACCAGGCACCAGATTGTGCGAAGGGCCTAAGACTGGTGTCCCTCTCCAAGAAATCTTACCTTGCTCAAGGTCAAATAAGCCATAGATAGCCTTGAGCAAGGTCGACTTGCCCGAACCACTTGCGCCCACTATGGAGAGTACTTCCCCTGGGGCAAGGGAGAAGTGAATACTGTCAAGTACCTTAGTATCGGTATAAGTATAAGATAGATTTTCAACGATAAGCATCTGCAGACTATTTGGTGGGGCAAAAATAAGAATTATTTCCAAGATAGCCACTTATTCATTTGTTTGTTGTATCTTTGCCAAAAATTTTTCTTTATGAAAGCATGGCTCAGTAGGCTCAAACCATTCTTGTATGTAGGTGGTTTGTATATAGTTATCTCTTTTATCCTTAGAATCATCTTTATGGGGCACCCCATTACCAGCACCTCCTTTTCTTGAGGGGCAAGTATTGGGAATGCTTCTGGTGGGCACCCTGAACGATGTGTTTATCATCATCTTGGCCAGTAGTATATTAGTACTCTACTTCCTTTTTATTGCCAATGTGAAGTACCAAAAGCCCTATGGCTATATTATCCTTGGGGCAATGCTTTTGCTCTTGGGCTATATAGAGTTTATCCCCAACAATATTTTCTACCAATATGGAGGCTCGGTTGAGGAAATTGCCTTGTACTTCTTTGGGGCAAAGACCCTTTGTTTTGCAGCGATGCTCTTTTGCGGGTAAGTGGCGCAAGCAAAGTGCGTAATGTACTCTATTTCATTACGTTATTTATCTATACCTTTGCCATAGTGATGAATGCCGTTAGCGAATATTTCTTTTGGAATGAGTTCGGTATACGGTACAACTTTATCGCGGTGGATTACCCTCATCTACACCACGGAGGTCATCGGCAATATTATGGAGAGCTACCCTGTGGTATCGCTCTTTTCGGGTGTCTTTGTTGTGGTGCTTGCGCTAACTATTTTCCTTTATAAAAAGACAAAATCTACTCTTGAGACCATCCCTAGCCTTAAAGAAAAAAAGGCTTGTTCTTGGCGGGCTATGTGGCATTGTTCCTCTTGGGCTTGTGGGCTACCCCAAAGTTTGACGATATCAAGTCCAACAATGTATTCGTTCAGGAGATACGCGCCAACGGGGTCTATAAGTTCTATTATGCTTTCACCCATAGTGAGCTGGATTTCTTCCAGTTCTACCCTACCTTGCCCGAAGAGGAGGCAAGAAGCACCTTTTTCAGTAATTTCATGATACCTTATCCTGGGTTTGGTGAGTGTGGCTTTCGAAACTTTGCCCCTATTAGGGAGCTACCTTATCCTGTAAAAGGAGAAGATGATGAACAGCATAAGAATGTGGTGCTTATCTCGGTAGAGAGTCTTTCGGCCGAATATATGGCCGCTTATGGCAATACTGAGGGCATTACTCCGTTCCTCGATAGCTTAGCACAAAAGAGTATTTTCCTGACCAACTTATACGCTACGGGTAATCGCACTGTTCGCGGTTTGGAGGCTCTGACCCTTTGTGTGCCTCCTACCCCAGGAGAAAGTATCGTTAAGCGCAAGGATAACAAGGACAAATTCACCACGGGGAGTGTCTTCAAGTCCAAAGGGTATAGTGTCAAATACCTCTATGGGGGCTATAGTTATTTTGACAATATGAAAGACTTCTTCGCTGGTAACGGCTACGATATCATAGATAGGGACAACTTCACTCCTGAGGAGATTACCTTTGCCAACATCTGGGGGGTAAGTGATGAGGATATGGCGCGCAAAGCCATTAAGGAAATGAACGCCCAAGCAAAAAAACAGGCAAACCCTTCTTTAACCACTGGATGACCGTGAGCAATCACCGTCCTTTCACCTATCCTGATGGTCGCATTGATATCCCAGGTACGGCTAAGTCACGTAGTGGTGGGGGTCAAAGTATACCGACTATGCACTCAAACTATTTTTTTGAACTCGCTAAAAAAGAAGCGTGGTTCAAGGATACCGTATTTGTGATTGTCGCTGACCACTGCGCTTCGAGTGCTGGGCGTACCGAATTGCCTTTGGATAGGTATCGTATTCCCTGCCTTATCTATGCTGACTTCTTAGAAGCAAAACGCGTGGATACCCTTGTTTCTCAAATAGACGTGATGCCTACCGTAATGGGACTCTTGAACTTTTCTTATCAGAGCAAGTTTTTAGGGCAAGATATTTTCCGCAGGTTTTACCAACCGCGCGCTTATATCGCTACCTACCGAGAGCTGGGATACCTCACCCTGAGACACTTTCTATCATCAAGCCTTTGCGTGAGCAGATACAATATAAAAATTGTTCCAGAGGCTGAACAACCTAAGGCAGAGCTCCCTATCTTTTACCAACAGCTCAAAGTAGCTCAACCTGATGAAAAAGCTCATGAAGGAATGTATTTCCGCTTACGAAACTACCTATTTCTTACTAAAGAACGGAAAACTGAATAATTAATGAGTCGATTGCCGATTTGGCAATGAGTTGATGAGTTGATGAATTGAGACGTGATTTATTGCGTTTTAACTAACGTGTTAATGGATTTAGAACTGAGTACTTTTATCCCTATCATCAAGGAGATGGTATACCATATCTCTATTGATGATTATGCTTCCATAGAGCGCAAGGGTCAAAATGGAGATATCCTTGTAGAGGATTTGGCGTATGTAATTCACCTATACCCATATAAGATAATCCCTTTGCCTGATGAAGCTTTTTGACCTAGCGAAAAGTTACTTTATAGAGGAGAAAAAGAGCCTTGATGTATATATTCCCTTCTGGACAAAAGAAGAGGGAAGAAGCGACTTGATGCTTGCACTTTCCTGTTATATGAACGATGGGATTAAGGAAGTTATTATCTTTGATGTATATGTACCTTAAGAAAGTCTTTGTATAACCATGTTACGAGTACTATGAGAAGGTAATATCGTTTTACATTTTCGGATAACTCTAATTATAAAAATATATGAGGTTCTTTAGTTGTGTAGCACAAGTATATGCTTATAAAAAAATATGAGGTTTTCTACGAAAGTATCGACTACATAAGGGATCATTTAGCGGGAGACTGGCAAGATGCTATAGGAGGTATCCTTATAAAAGAATGGAAAGATAAGGATAAGATACTTAGACCTGCTGAAGAATATCCTGATGAAATCTTTGTACAATATCCTGATAAGGTATATGATATAATGAAATTTAATTACTTTAAGAAGGTAAGCCTAGCTATAAGGGTATTCCCTAGAGTTACCCAATGTAAGACTTATGCCCGTTATTACAAAAAGGAAGAAGTCATTGGTGAATATACCATAAAAAAAGAATACCTACATATAGACCCTGTATTTATAGCTGAGGACTATGAGGAACTGAGCAATGAGGAAATACACAAGAAATTCTGTGATGATCTTTACGACCTCTTAGAGTACTATCTACTAAAGTATAAGAAACGTTTTACAGATTTTGATGCAGAAGCATTTCTCCCTTTTTCTTAAGGAGAGACTTCTTTCTATCAAGGAACGTAAATTTCCTACTTGGGAGAAGAAAAAAAGCCCTTAGAGCACAGCAACCTAAAGTAGAAGTAATCCCTGACAAAGGAAATATTTTCGAGAACAAAAAGAAAAAGAAGACCTCAAAACCTTGATAATTTTGAAGTTATAAAGCCTTTTTTCCAGCTACCACTATGACAAAGGTAGCTCTGATATACTGAATCCTATTGGGTTAAATACTCTTAATAAATTATCGTATCTTTTGCCCAATAGATGTATCCCAAAAAAACTATCACTTAATGATTGATTTTAAACCCTTTACAAAACTATTTTTATGCCTATCATCAGAGAACTCAGGGGAAAAGCTCCCATTATAGGAAAGAACGTATTTATAGCCGAGACAGCCGTCCTTATCGGTGAGGTTACCCTCGGAGAGGATTGTAGTGTATGGTACAATGCCGTCCTTAGGGGCGATGTGAATGCTATTGTTATCGGTAACAAAGTGAATATACAGGACAATGTCATGGTACATTGTACCTACCAGAAAACCTCTACTACTATCGGTAACAATGTTTCCATAGGACACAATGCCATCATACATGGCTGTACCCTCAAGGATAATGTGCTTATCGGTATGGGCGCGATTGTCTTGGACGGCTGTGTGGTGGAGAGCAACTCTATCGTAGCGGCAGGGGCAGTGGTTACCAAAGGCACCCATATAGGGTCAGGTGAGGTATGGGCTGGTGTCCCCGCTAAGAAGATTAAGGACATATCCCCTGAACTTACCGAAGGAGAAATAAACCGTATCGCCAATGCTTATGTGAAGTATGCACAGTGGTACGAAGAGAGTGAAGAGTGAAGAGTGAAAAAATGAATAGTGAAAAGTAAAAAATGAAAGAAGAACAAATCCTTATCAAAGGAGCTAAATTACATAATCTTAAAAAAATATCAGTGTAGCTATTCCCAAGGGGAAATTAGTGGTGGTAACGGGGCTTTCAGGCTCTGGAAAAATCTACATTGGCCTTCGATACTCTCTATGCGGAGGGACAACGCCGCTATGTGGAAAGCCTGAGTTCCTATGCCCGCCAGTTCTTGGGTAGGCTGGACAAGCCTAAGGTGGATTTCATTGAGAACATCTCCCCTGCTATTGCTATTGAACAGAAAGTCAATACCAGCAATCCTCGCTCCACTGTGGGTACCTCTACCGAAGTGTATGACTACCTAAAGCTACTCTTTGCACGAGTGGGGCATACCTTTTCCCCTATATCGGGCAGAGAGGTTAAGAAAGATACCGTCTCCGATGTGGTAGATTTTATCCTTTCTTTTTCCCGATGAGCACAAGCTATTGCTCCTCTCTCCTATTACCCTTAGTGCTGGGCGTACCTACGAGCAAACCCTTCGCCTATTAGAAGAGCAGGGATATGCCCGTATTAAGTACCAAGGGAAGTCGTACGCCTTAGTGATTTGGATTTCAAGAAGGTCAAAAAGCGACTTTCAATTAGTCATAGAGCGTATCATAGTGGATCACGAAGAAGAGACCGCCCAGCGCTTGGCCGACTCGGTAAGTACCGCTTTCTTTGAAGGAAAAAGGCGTTTGCTCTGTGGAAGACTTGACCACAGGAGAGGAACACCACTTTTCCAACCAGTTCGAAGCTGATGGGATTACTTTCTTGGAGCCTAATGTACATCTGTTTAGCTTCAACAACCCTTATGGTGCTTGCCCTGTGTGTGAGGGTTATGGTGATACCATAGGGCTTGATGAGACCCTCATCGTACCCAACACCTCCCTTTCGGTATATGACAACGCGATTTATCCTTGGCGTGGTGAGACCATGTCGTGGTTCAGAGATCAGTTGGTCAATAATGCCTATAAGTTTGATTTTTCCTATTCACCGCCCTTGGTACGAGCTTACTGAAGCCCAAAAAGCAGCTTATATGGGACGGCAATGAGTACTTTACAGGGCTTACTGCCTTTTTTTCAAAGAATTGGAGGAAAAGAACTATAAGATACAAAACCGCGTACTCCTTGCTCGCTACCGTGGTAAGACTACCTGCTATGCCTGTGGAGGCAAGCGACTCCGCCCCGAAGCCAATTATGTACGCGTAGGGGGCAAATCCATTTCTGACTTAGTCTCTATGCCGATCTCCGATTTGGTGGTTTTCTTTGACAAGCTCACCCTCAGCCCATACGAACAAAAAGGTTGCCGAACGTCTCTTGAGAGAAATACACAACCGTCTGCACTACTTATTGGACGTTGGTTTGGGCTACCTTACCCTCAACCGCAAGTCCAATAGCCTATCAGGGGGAGAGAGTCAGCGTATCAACTTGGCTACCTCCTTGGGGAGCAGTTTGGTAGGCTCCATGTACATCTTGGACGAGCCAAGTATTGGGCTACACCCCAAAGATACCGAACGCCTTATTCACGTACTTGAAACACTTAGAGACTTAGGCAACACTGTCATTGTAGTAGAGCACGATGAGGATATTATGAAAGCTGCCGATTATATCATAGATATAGGCCCAGAGGCGGGTACCCTTGGTGGAGAAGTAGTTGCCACAGGTACCTATGAGGAGCTCCTCAAGGCTCCTACCCTTACCGGAGAATACCTCAGCGGCAGGCGTACTATAGAAATGCCTAAGAAAGCACGTACCTCCAAGCACTTTATCGAAATCAAAGGCGCCCGTGCCAATAACCTAAAGAATATAGATGTTACCTTCCCCTTGGATATGCTCACCGTAGTAACCGGTGTATCTGGTAGTGGGAAGAGTACCTTAGTGAAGCATATCCTCTACCCTGCCCTTTTGCGCAAGCTCGACCAACCTACGGACAAGATAGGCGAGTACAGCAGTATGGACGGAAAGTTCTCCCATATCAAGCGGGTTGAGTTTGTCGACCAAAACCCCATAGGAAAGTCTACTCGCTCCAATCCTGTAACTTATATCAAGGCTTACGATGATATTCGTCAGCTCTTTGCCTCCCAGAAGCTCGCCAAGATGCGTGGCTATACGGCCAAACACTTCTCTTTCAATACCGAAGGAGGCCGCTGTGAGACCTGCAAAGGCGAAGGAGAGGTAACCATAGAAATGCAGTTCATGGCCGATGTACATCTGACTTGTGAGGCCTGTGATGGCAAGCGATTCAAGCCTGAGATTTTTGGAAGTTACTTTCCAAGGGAAGAACATACACGACCTACTGGAGACCACTATCGATGATGCCGTGGCTTTCTTTACCGAGCACAAGCAGGAAAAAATTGCCCAAAAGCTCCTTCCCTTGCAGGAAGTAGGCTTAGGTTATGTAACACTTGGCCAACCCTCCTCTACCCTCTCTGGCGGGGAAGCACAGCGTATCAAGCTAGCCTCTTTCTTAGTAAAAATCATACCAAGAAACCCCTACGCTCTTTATCTTTGACGAGCCTACCACAGGGCTTCACTTCCATGATATAGGGCAAGCTACTACGCTCCTTCAATGCCCTGATCGAGCGTGGGCACTCTATTATCGTGATAGAACACAATGTAGAGGTCATTCGCCGTGCTGACTATATCATAGACTTAGGCCGAGAAGGCGGAGCACAGGGAGGAAACCTCGTAGCCACAGGTACCCCAGAGGAAATTAAAAAGAACAAAAAAATAGCTATACAGGACAATATATATGAACAAGAAAGCCCTCCGCACCCTCTACAAGCAAAAGAGAGCAGCCATTCCCGCTGAGCAACAAGCCCTCCTGAGCCAGCAGATAGCTCTGCAAACGCTACAGCTTCCCATTTGGGATAAGCAGGTTTTCCATAGCTTCCTTTCTATCACCTCGTTTGGAGAAGTGGATACGGCACCCCTTATCCGCCTTTTTGCAGGAGCGTGAAAAAGACGCTGGTAGTCTCTCGTACCCTAATGGAGACGGTGCGTATGGAACATTTCCTATACGATCCTAACCAGATAGAGGCCAATAACAAATGGCATATCCCTGAACCACGAGGAGGGATTCCCATAAAGAGCGAAGAGATAGAGGTCGTTTTTGTCCCTCTCTTAGCCTATGATACCGCAGGCAACCGCATAGGCTATGGCAAGGGGTTTTATGATAATTTCTTAGGCGAATGCAAGGCAGATACCCTCAAGATTGGACTATCTTTCTTCCCTGCTGAACCTCTCATAGAAGACGTAAGAGAAGGCGATATTCCTTTGGATTATGTAGTAACACCCGAGGACGTTTTTAAGTTTTGAGTTAAGGAATAGAAGCGTATAGGGTTTTTGCTAAAGTTCTATACTAACCCATGAAATCTCTAACTTCAAACTAAAAGCCCTAAGTCTTGCAACTTAGGGCTTTCAAGAGATCTTCTCATGTACTTATTATCCTTAGAGACAAGGTTATAGATTGAGGTTCTCCCTTTAATCACTAAAAACCTTGATTTCTAAGAAATAAATTCGTACATTTGTGTTGTCATTGAAAAATCGGTGATGCCGACATCAAGGACGGCTGGGTTCCTTGAAACCTAAAAACAAAAGAGATGCGCTTAGAACTCCAAATTAAGTGTAAATCCTTTAGATTAGTCTTAAAAGTTTTGATTAGAAAACTAAGACTTCTTTAGTGATTTATGAGTTGAGGGTTGGCGCCCTCAACTCGCATCTCTTTTTGTTTTCAGGGGCAAAAGATATGAATAATTTTTTTGAACTAACAACTAAAAACCAAAATTATACTTATGAGAAAAAAATGTTACTATTTTTAGGAGCTATAACCTTTCTAAGTTCCTGTAGTCCATTGAAATTCCAAGTGTATACTGTAACTCCTACCAAAGAAGATGTACAATTGGGAGAATAATGGAATTGAGTTTCGAGAACGAAGACTGTAAAGTAAGTTATCGCTTCTGGAGACTCTATGGAGATGCATCCTTTGTAGTGTATAACAAAACTAACAAAGACTTAGTCTTAGATCTGAATAAGTCCTTCTTTGTGAAGAATGACCAAGCCTTTGATTATGTGAATTATAATGGACAAATCCATCCCATATCGGTCATTCCTCCCAAGACCTTCAAGATAATTGCTACCAAAAGTATCATAGATATGCCCTTCTCTTCTTGTGATTTTCATTTCAAAATAAGCGGAAGAATAGAGAGAAGGGAGAAGTCTTTTACCCTAGATAATTCCCCTCTTAGGTTCAACAACATTATTACCTACACCATTGACAATCAAGAAAAAAAGGATTAACAATGACTTTTATGTCTCAAAAAAATAGGTAATTATGGTCAAAAGAAGTCATCACCTCTGTTAGAGATGAAGTGTGTGGTAGAAGAAGAGGTTATAAGGATGTTTTCAAAGATGAAGCACCTAACAGATTCTTCTATTTTGAGAAAAATGAAAAAGCAACAGCTCCTATAAATCTGATAGGTGTGCTTATAGAAGAGACTAGCAAGATCAAATAAGTTGGCCATATTGCCTACATACTTCTGCTCGCATAGGCTTTGCCCTTACTAAGAACATAATAGAAAAGCTCCCACGGATTTCACTGATTTCCACAAACATAGAAAATCAGTTAAATCCGTGGGAGGCTCTGTTATATCAAATTCATGTTATTCTATCAGCGTATTATAACAGATATATCTACTCTTCGCGCTTTTTCTTTATCCACTGAATCGTCTATTCCTCTAAAAAGCGGTAAGTATCCGTTGTAATGCGATTCCTTGCTTTTTGAAGTAAGCGAGCTACACTCTCTGAACGCTTCATTGACAATTGATTATTGTACGCTGCTGTACCTACATTGCTCGCATATCCTTCCAATAGAATGGATAGTTCTGGATTATTGCGGAGCATAGTTACTATTTGATCCATAGCATTCGTATCATGTGGCAAAGGTACATACGCATTGTTTGCAAAAGTAAATAGGTGTCTTTTTATTTCCATACTTAGCCAATAAATCTTCTAATGTACGCCTTCTTTCTTCTGAAATAACCAAATTTCCTCCATTATGCTCTGGTGTTTTTTTACATTTTTCTACAGGAGCTACTATTTCTTTATTGTTTTGTACATTATCATGCGCTGCTTGCTTTTTTTAGAAGCCAACAAAAATAGAGTCTATACTCTGTTGGATTTTGTCAAGCTTATCCTTGTTGTTCAATGTTGCTAATGGAACCATCGCAGCTGCCAATAGTTTTTGCTGATCACTTAAATCTTTTTATTGATTTAGCCATCGTATCTAATTGCTTCTGTAATAAAAATATCCTTATTGGAATTATTAGCTACAGATTTTTACTGCATTAGGATTATTTTTAGCTACATAATTTACCCTATTGGGATCAGGCTTTTGCTACAGGTTTTGCTGCATTAGGATTATTTTTTTAGCTACATAATTTGCTCTATTGAGATTACTATTGGCCACATACTTTACCGTATCTGTCAAATGAATAACCGATATACTGTCTTTTTTTCATCATATAAGCCAATAGGATATCCAATTTTCTATTTACTTGCTCTATGTCTGTATGAGTAGAGTCCATATTTTGAGCTAAATAGTAAAAGTTTTTACCTCATTGGATTCATATATGTTTGAAACAGCCTTTTTTTCTGTTGAGATTTATGCAAATTAGCCAGTTTTTCTCCTCTTATTTTTTTCTCATTTTAGCCTCTGCAACCTTTTTGTAAGAGTAATTGTAGTTCCTCTTTGGATAAGACAATCTCTTTCTGCTGATTGTATAGTTTATCTTGAGCAAAAAAATAACAGTTGGAACAAACACTAATATAAATATAATCCCTTTTTATGACATTATTCATATTTTTTTGGGGCTTTTTATTTAGTTCCATTTTTTTGTTGTATTCGTTTTTTTGTCCTGTGGGTACAACGATATTTGTTTTTTTGGATATTTCCTTCCAAATTCTTAACCGCTTCAAGTATAGACTGATTCATTTTTTTGTTGTTCTTCTATCTTCTTATTATCATTATTAATCTCTAGCAACAATTTTTCGAGTCTATCAATACGTTGGTCTGGTGTCTTTCCTTCGCTTTCTTCTATTTTTATTAACTATTTCAGAAATCAAGGTTTGCAATTGTTCTGGCGTCATTCTCACCAAGTTTGCTTGATTATTGGAAGGATAAGGAATATGCTCTGCCACGTAATTATTGCGTAACTCTTCCCATTTTTCCTTTTCTTTTAGCAATGAAGAAGCGTTATTTATATCATTCTGACGATAAGCAAGCTGTATTTGCTTTTCAACATTTTGCAATCTGTGCATTGAAATAATCTATATCTTTTTTTGTTTTTGAGATATAGGTGTCGCTTTTGTATCGTTTTGAACCTTTGCTTGTTCTTTTCCTTCCTTCATTTCTGTAGTCTGAAGTTCGTTAACAAGGTCTTGATAAGTATATTTTTCGTTTTCTTTAGCAAACTTAATACGAATACCTGCATTGTAGAAAACATTGCTTTTGCAACTTATTAGGTGATTTTAGTGCATTATCTGCACTCTCATTACCTGTGGTATATAAAGATTAGCCACTCCAAACAGCTCTAAATGTTTGCTTAAGGGGATTGCCAAGCCAGGCCCTCCTTTGGCAAAAAAATACTTGATTTGTTCTCAGCAGTGGAGACTTTTACCTTGATAGTCTTTGCCTACGTTAAGATATCCTGCCCCAACGGTAATATAAGGAACCACTCCGTTAGAGACATTGAGGCGAGCTAAGAATTCTGCACCATACAATGAGAGTTTATCAAAGTCTAATGATACCTTCTCTTCCTTCATTGCTTGATAATAGAATCCTCTTACTCCTATGTATTCTGTAAAGTCAAAACCTAATGAAGCACCTGCTAAATAAGTGTTACGGAAGTTATTATCATCGTCAAAATCAATATATCCAATTGCAGGAGCTACTACAACCTTGAAATTCTTAAGATTCGTATAAGAATTGTCCAATTCTGTAAGCTCATTAGGATTACGACCGCCCAGATACAATTGTAATCCCGCCTGAAGAGACCAATTTAACATCTTCTCATTAGAGATATTATCTGTTATCCATTGGTTATAAGTACTTGTTCTCGCTTCAGAAGGCTTATAAAGGATATTAGAGGCATCAGAATTAAAGTAGGTTCCTTTTGCCTGAAGATTGAGCGTAAGGCGTCTTGTCAAATTAAATTTAGTCCCTAAACCAAAAGCATAATAAATGGCATCTTGTTTTGTTTCATTTGCTTTTTATTGTTTGTATCCCAGCCCCCAAAGGTAACATAAGGCTGAAAGGAGTAAGTCATCGGTATATTACCCTTGAGTTCTCCTCCCCAACGATGAACATCTACATCAGAGGAAGTAAATGCATCCCTTTATATTATCTGGCACAGAAAAACCGTCAATTCTCGATTTCAATCCTAACGATTGGCTATACGAACCGAGCAATTCTAAGTTTTTACCAAAACCAAAACCTACATACCCGCCAACCATAAAACCATTTTTGAATAGCTGATTTTTTTATTCCACAACACATATTCCACTGTGGGGGGCTATGGCAAAACTAATATCCTTAACTTGTGCTACAGCATTGAAACCTAATGTAATAGCAAAAAACTTGTGAAAATTTTTCTTTTCATAAAATAATAATTTTTTTCTATTTTTCTTATAATAGATTATTCCTATTAATCGGGGGCAAAAAAATACAAAAAAATATTTATATATACGATAAAAAAATATACTATATATTAGCACTCTCCAAAAATTAACAATTAGCCCTTTACAATTAACAATTAAAAGTTGTATTTTTGCCGCTTGTAAGCCACAAGTGGCAAAATGCAACTTTTATGTTATTAGATGATTTGAAAAAAGCGCAGTGGGGAACTGTTGCGAACTATGTGGAAGCACTACTTCCCTGAGTATCTACCAAGTACCTCCTTCCAAAGTAGGAGGCGTAGATGATAGTCTTTTTGGCCTGTGAAACCTGTATCAGCCAAATCAATAACCCTGAGACTATGGACAGCAATCATTGGCGTTGCCTCAATGATAGTATGTGGAGTGAGCACCTGCCTGTAAAGGTCATGGCTTGGCGTATGCTCAACCGTCTCAAAGCAGAAGGCTGGTCATTAGACCTACTCAATATGCTGTACCTTACAGATGAGGAATTGGCTTTTGCTCAAGCGCTTAATGATCACTTGGAGGAAGGTGAGAAAGTCATCCACAAGGATAGCAATGGAGCTGTACTTTCCGCTGGGGACAATGTGGTACTTATCAAAGACTTAAAGGTAAAGGGCAGCAGTATGGTCGCCAAAGCAAGGTACCATTGTGCGCAAAATTGCCTTAGACCCTGAAAACGCCCAATATATAGAGGGAAAAGTAGAAGGGCAACAGATTGTAATCCTTACCCAATATGTCAAGAAAAACTACTTAACCCCTTTCAAGTGGTAAGGTAGCCTTTTTCATTGTATATCCAAATGAGACAAACCCTACTCCTATTCTTTCTTATAGGCAGCTTACTCTCCTGCGAACAACGTAAAAAGACAGACGTATCCCAGAGACAAGAGGCCAAAAAGTGTATATATCAAGAAATACACCTATCCTGAACTGAGCGAAGAAGCCGCCCAGAATATACGTAATTGGTATGAACTGAAAACCATTTACCAAATACTACTGAGTATTTCCCCAGAGCAACAGACTGTTCCTATACTAAAAAATACCAACCCTGACTCACTCTATGTATATAAGCGGCTCTATGCTACCGCCAAAGAAAATATCCAAACCAATGGGAGCATCATGCAGGATTGGCGCGACTTAGAAAGTAAATCCGACACCGCTTACAAGTTTGTCAAGCGCAAGACGGACGAGGTAGCATCCTTTGCTTGGGAAGCGATTTTGCTTAAAGATCTTCCCTATACTTTCTCTGTGCGTATGTACCCCTCCTCTGGCATCAAAAAAAGGTAAAGCTGGAAATTATACGCCAAAAAGGATCAGAAGGTTATACGTGAACAGTTTCTACACTTGGACAGCCTCTCTCTCAATACCTTAGCTCCCTATACCAAGCTCACCACAGAAGACGATGGTTGGCTCAAGGTAGATATGCAGGTAGAGACACCCCTATATGGCGAATATAACTTTGCTATCAACTATGATGAGAAAGAAGTTGCCGAAGATTACATTTCCTTCTATCGTTCTGAGCTTCTTTTACCTGTAAAGTACCAGGATGAGATAGAAAAATCAAGCGAGAAGCTACTGGGAAAGGAGAAAAATATCAAAAAGCTCGTATAACAGCATCTATTTTTGGCTCTTCCAGCTTGAAGATGAGCTCAGGCAGCTATGGGCAAAGGACAATTTCCTGAAAAGCTCCGCCGAAAATGAGATCAAAGCCCGTCTGAAACTCTTTGAGACCTATGTACGTCGGCTCTCTAGTGAGGTCAAAGAAAACCCCAGACTTACCAAGGAGGAAGTACAACAAGGCATCTTAGACATACGTGAGTCCTTTGCGTCAGTAATTCGTTATATCAACTTCCTTAACAAGGAAAAGTTGGACGACAAGCTCGACACTTTGCTCAATAGTTCCGATACCCTCACACTCAGCCCCAATCACCTACTCCCGCCCCAATGATACAAACCAAGGCCATAGTGCTTTCTGCTATTAAATTCCAGGAAACAAGCCTTATCGTACGTTGTTATACACTAGAAGGGATACGCTCCTACCTGCTTAGGGGCGTACTTAAGCATAAGAAAAAAAGCTATTACCCCCGCCTATTTCCAACCCTTGAGTCAGTTGGAGGTTATCACCACTGACCGTAATGATGGCACACTGGAGTATATCAAGGAAGTGAAAGTCAGTTATCCTTATAAGAACTTGCACCAAAGCGTGATCCGTAGTTCGGTATTGTTTTTCTTGGCCGAGATAGGGGAGTGTATTACAGGAGGAAGTACCTAATGCTGCCCTTTTTTTCTTTTGGGAGAAGAACCTACAATGGTATGATAGGGCGGAGCACTTTGCTAACTTTCACCTGAAATTCCTCACTGACCTTACTTTCTACTTAGGAGTGCTACCCAATACAAGTGCTATGGAACTCCCCTATTTTTGATCTAGAAGCAGGGGTATTTGTCGCCATGCACAATGGCCATTTTCTGATGAGCGAGTCCGAGAGTCTTCTTTTGAAATTCTTCCTCACCCACTCCATAGAGGAGGTTAGCCAACTGAAAATGAGCCGAGAAGAGCGCAATGACCTCTTGGAGCAACTCTTAAACTATTACCGCTGGCACCTGCCCGCCTTCAAGACACCCCACTCATGGGAAGTGCTCAAAAAGCGTGTTATAGACTTGCTTTCTAAGGAATTTTATTGTACTTTTGTGGCGTGGTTAATTTGACCCAATGATTCTATGAATGCAAACCTGAATCCAGAAAAAGAGTAACCTTTCTCCCCAAGAGTTAGATATAGAGCGCGCCTTACGGCCACTTTCTTTTGATGACTTTACGGGACAGGAGGCTATTCTGGAAAAACCTTAAAATATTCGTCAAGGCGGCTAATCTCCGTGGAGAAGCCCTTGATCACACCCTCTTCCATGGACCTCCTGGACTGGGAGAAAACAACCCTTGCCAATATCTTGGCCAATGAGCTGGGTGTGGGCATCAAAAATTACCTCAGGCCCAGTGCTGGACAAGCCTGGGGATTTGGCTGGGCTTCTGACCAATTTGGAACCTCGTGATGTACTCTTTATTGACGAGATTCACCGCCTTAGCCCCATTGTAGAGGAATACCTCTATTCGGCTATGGAGGATTATAAGATAGACATCATGATAGAGTCCGGCCCCAATGCTCGCACGGTACAGATTAACCTTAACCCCTTTACCCTTATTGGAGCGACTACCCGTTCGGGCTTACTTACCGCACCTATGCGAGCACGTTTTGGTATCCAAAGTAGGTTGCAGTACTACACTACCGAACTGCTAGCCTCTATTCTCCAGCGCAGTGCCTATATCTTGGGGACACCTATCTCCGAAGAGGCTGCCATAGAACTGGCAGGGCGTAGCCGAGGTACTCCACGTATTGCCAATGCACTGCTCAGACGTGTACGCGACTTTGCCCAAATCAAAGGTAATGGCAAGATAGATATAGAAATCACCCGCTTTGCCTTAAAAGCCCTCAATGTAGATGCGCACGGCTTGGACGAAATGGACAATAAGATACTCCTTACTATCATTGACAAGTTCAAGGGCGGCCCTGTGAGGGATCACTACCTTGGCCACTGCCGTTTCTGAGAATGCTGAGACCCTTGAGGAAGTATATGAACCTTTCTTGATCCAACAAGGATTTATCATTCGTACCCCCGCGGAAGAGAAGTTACCGACCTAGCTTATAAACACTTAGGAAAAGTACGCTTCCATGATGGGCAACCCACATTGTTTTAAGTGAAGAACAAAAAAATATTGTTAATAATTAATCATTCATCATTGCTCATTAATCATTATTTTTGTACTTTTGCCCTCATAAATCTATATAAAAATGACCGAACAAGAACTCATCCGTCGAGAGAAGCTCGCAAAGCTCAGAGAATTAGGGCATCAATCCGTATCCTGCTGAGCTGTTCCTGTGAACTTCCTCGCCAAAGACATAGAAACCCAATACAAAGAAGGTAAGGAGGTAGTGGTAGCTGGCCGCCTGATGTCTTTCCGTATTCAGGGAAAGCCTCTTTCGCTACCTTGCAGGACAGCTCTGGTCGCGTACAACTCTACTTTAAGCGTGATGACCTCTGCCCAGGGAAGACAAGACTCTCTATAATGAGGTGTTCAAAAAGCTCCTTGACTTAGGCGACTTTATCGGGGTAGAAGGTACCCTCTTCACGACCAATATGGGCGAAAAATCCATTGAGGTAAAGCAGTTCAAAGTATTGTGTAAGACCCTACGTCCGCTCCCCTCCCTAAGGTAGATGCCCAAGGAAAGGTACACGATGAGTTCAACGATGTAGAACAGCGTTACCGCATGCGTTATGTGGATTTTGGTAGTGAATCCGCAGGTGAAAGAGGTGTTCCTCAAGCGTAACCGCCTATTCAACGCGATGCGTGAGTACTTCAACAATCACGGATATATAGAAGTAGAAACCCCTATCCTTCAGGCGATTCCTGGGGGGGCTTCCGCGCGTCCTTTTATCACACACCACAATGCTTTTGGATATTCCGCTCTATATGCGTATTGCCAACGAACTCTACCTTAAGCGCCTCATCGTAGGGGGCTTTGATGGAGTATATGAGTTTGCCAAGAACTTCCGCAACGAGGGAATGGACAGAACCCACAATCCTGAATTTACAGGAATGGAGATCTATGTGGCCTACAAGGACTACAACTGGATGATGGAATTCACCGAAAACCTCTTGGAATACTGTGCTAAGGCGGTGAATGGTACTACCAAAGCAACCTTTGGCAAGCACGAAGTGGATTTCAAAGCGCCTTATCCACGTGTTACCATGACCGAAGCCATCAAACGCTTTACAGGCTTTGATATCACAGGAAAGAGCGAGGACGAACTTAGAGTTTTCGCCCAATCCATTGGCATAGAAGTAGATGACACCATGGGCAAGGGTAAACTCATTGATGAGATATTCGGAGATAAGTGCGAAGGCAACTTTATCCAGCCTACTTTTTATCACCGACTATCCTAAAGAGATGTCGCCACTTACCAAAGAACACCGCAATGACAAGAACCTCACCGAACGCTTTGAACTCATGGTATGTGGTAAGGAAATCGCCAATGCCTATTCCGAGCTAAACGACCCTATCGATCAGCGCGAACGCTTTGAGGCACAAATGGCGCTCTCCGAACGTGGTGATGACGAGGCGATGTTCATAGACCAAGACTTCCTCCGCGCCTTAGAGTATGGTATGCCGCCTACTTCTGGGCTGGGTATCGGTATGGATAGGGCTTATTATGTTCCTAACCAACAACGAGACCATACAGGAAGTACTCTTCTTCCCACAGATGCGCCCTGAACGCAAGGAAGTAGAACTCTCTGATGACGAAAAAAACTAATCCTTGACCTGCTTAAAAAGGATAACAAGTTACCTTTGGAAGACCTCAAGGCTAAAAACCGAATTTTCCAACAAGAAATGGGATAAGGCTATCAAGGGACTTACCGCTAAAAAAAGTAGCGGCTGTCAGCAAAGAGAGGGAAACGCTTTTTGTATCTATTAGTGGTCAGTGATTAGTGGTTAGTGATTAGAACCAATAGGAAATAAAGGGTTATAGAGTTTTAGCTGAAACTTTGTAACCCTTTATCCTTATCTTTAACGTAGGTTCTATATAAACAAAAAGCTCCCTCAGATCTTACAAATTTTTCTATGTTTGTGTAATAAGGATATTGTTCTCTTATCAATACATTAGGCACATCGAGACTTAACGCCAAATGGAATAGCCCTCTTCCGTAAAAATTAAAGCCTTTTTAATTTTTTTCTCTTTCACAAGTATTCTTGAACTCTTCTGATACTATCACATAGGAGCTATGTTCTTTTCATTCGTACAATAGAATAAGATTCCATTTTTTTGAGCCTCTATAAACCATTTCTTTTATAGAATAATAGTTGTCTTCATCTATTTCAAAAAAATAGATTTTTTTCTTTGTCCAGACAAGGAATTAACTGTAAAATATTCAATGCAAAAAAAGTATCATCATGGTTTCCTTCTTATCTACTATATGAGCAGGGAAGAATTCTATTTCCTCATTATCAATCAGATGCGAAAAATAAATTCCTGAATCTACTACTTACCAAAAGGCGCCCCAATGGTAGGTAATATATCATATGTATGAAGGTAAGTATCCAATCTGTCTACGCTAAAGAATAAAGGTGTTTCAATATTCAATTTCTCTCCAGAAAAGAAATCTAACCAACTTATAGGATTTTGCGCTTCACTATAAGTAAAAGCTAACATCTCGTTTGTAAAATTGCGAAAGTCTATAATACATGTTTTAATCTGTTTTTACAGTGTCTGTTTTTTTATAAGCAAACTAAAAGAATTAGATAGTTTGCACAAAAATTTCATGCTCTATTATAACATTAGTTTGATGAATCTGCTATTGATAAGGGTTCTCTCCCCTACTTCATAATACATTTAGGCAAAAAAATTCTTCTTTTTTTATTCATATTGTTATAAGCTGTAGGAAAATCTTCTATCAAATAAATCTCAGGCTTATAGAATGAACTCAAAACAATATCTTTTTGTCTCTTCTGTGAATAATAAACCTTGTTCATAAGCTATCCTATCGTAATAGAACACGCCTTTTCTCTGATCTTTTATAGTTATATTCGGGTATAGATATTCGAAACGATTACCCGCTATACGTTTTTCCCTTCTTCTTCTACGACAAAAGAAGAATTATCCGCCTCTAAAAGGAAAAAGAACAAAGTAGGACTTATACGAGCAAGATACTCCTTTTCGAGTTTTTGTACCAAACAAGGAGATACCACATAGCGATTTTTCTCCCAATACGCTGATAGAAAAGATAAAAACTCTTCTGAGACAACCATTATTCTATTTCTATAGAAAACCTAGTCAAACCTAACATTTCCTTTGTTTTTATAGGTAAGGAGTATCTGAGAAGGGATGTTTTTCATATATTTCCAATCAGAATTAGTAGGATTTTCTAAATCCGATAACTCAGCATTGTAAAAGAACTGGGGCACCCTGTTCTCCAGCGTGTTGTAGTCATAAACCATATAAACAATTCTTCTTTCATAGTTTTTATCCATTAAACCAAATTTTTACAATCAAAAGACTATAAAAAAATGTTATTTATTGACTTGATTGAATGCATATCTATCTTCTCGAGGGTCATTTGTGCTTTCAAAGGTTTCTACTTTTGTAAAAAGAAAAATGAGAACCCACTATTTGAATCAGTTGATTTTTTTGTTCGTTCTTACGCTTGTATCCTTGGATGGTTACAAGATATTTTCCTTTTTCTAAAGGAAATTTTAAGGCACTGGTACATTGAATGCCATCTAATGTGTAATAAGTCATAGCATCACCTACATACTCATCTTTATTCCAATCAAATAAAAAGACCTATAGAGCCAATCCAAATGCTATTATCTTCCCCTACACATAAATTGAAAAAAAGGAATAGGTGTATTTTTTTCTTCCCATTCTTCATTAAAAAGAATCTCCTATATCAGCTATTTTTTTATCTCATAAGATATAGAATCAATTCCCGGAATGGGCAACCAACTACCTGTTTGTATTGATCTTTTATACAAGCTTAGTTCCTTCTGCAAAAAGTTGCAAAACCTTTTTCACCCTTGTTTTCTTTTTCTTCTTTTAGAAAAAGAAGAAAAACTGTTCTACGGATAAAATAAGAATACCATAACTGGACACATCAATTTGATTATTCATTACTTAATATTTTTTTGAGTTGTTCTCACTTATTTCTAAAAAAATATTCCTATCTTCTAAAAGAAAAAAAGACGGGATGTTTGTAGTATTTTTTTACTAATTTCATTTGGGCATTGACTTCATCTCTGACAATACTCTTATCCATATTATCAAAAAGATACCCCCATTTGTACGAGGCGATGATATACGAAATAACTTCCATAGGCGCATGGATAGCACGCTCTCCATACCTTTCTGCCTTTTGTTTTATCCCTCTGTAAATCTCATCAAAAGCGACCTATTAAGAGAAGAATACACAGTTCAGGCAATATTTCATCATCATAACTTTCGTATTTTTTTGCTGTAAGATATTCTTAGGATTTATAATTTCTCCTTGCTCATCTATCACAAAAAGGATAGGTTTGTTCAAAAAAACAGACACTAACACTTCCCTTTTTCTCATCTACCTGATATGACATTTCCCAACAAGAAAAATACATCTCACTAAATAGAGTGTATTCCTCTGGATATGCCTCTTTATAAGTAGCTAACACATCAAACGGATAGGATATATTCCACAAATTCCAAAACAGTATATTATCCTTAGTGATATATTGAAATTCACGTTGTATATATTCCTTTATATTCTTTATATTCCAAGAATGCTTCTGTTCGCGCTTCTTCTGTCATTTTTAATTTGATGCTACTTGTTGAAAATATTTCTTTCCTTAGGGAAAGATGGTATAGGTGCTACTTTACCTACTTTTTTTCAAGAGCAAGCCCTTTGATATCCAACTCATTAAGAATATTTTCCAACTCTTGAGTACAAAATAACTTCGTTTCTGAAGTAGCATCTCTAAATAGTATATTCTTAGAAGCCTCTTCATAAAAAAATACAAATCTTTGTTTCTGTATAATTCCATTCTCTTTAAATGACTTACCCTTCATTATTTATTCCTTCTATTATATTTTGGATATTGATAAAGACAAAATCCTTTTTTTACATTAATAATTTTATAAGGTAACAATTCCGCTTGTACCTTAATCCTTTCGGTAAAAAGTATTGCTTTTCCTTTCTCCATTACTAAGAAAGCTCCGTGTACACGAGCGTCAAAACCGTCCTTTTTCCCTTTGTTGTCGAAGTTCTTGTACACTTCTCCTTCTAATTCTTCCCAAGAATCTATCAAGGATTGTCCTTTAAAGGTAATAAACTTTGAGGTACCTCCTATTGTCTTAAAAAGTTTTGTAGGAAAAAAATCATTAATTAATTGATATATGTCCATATTTATTGTATCTAAGAATATTGCTTATTGTGGTAAAGTAGTATGCTCTAAAATGGTTATAAACTCGCTGAATGTATCGCATATAAAGTAGGTATTACAATCACTATTGGAAGCCTCAAAAAAAGTGAGAATGGTCATAGAAATAAATCCCTTTGGAGAAATCACCCTCGTCTGTGGTTACTAAAAGGGCATTGCTCCTCCTGGATCTGCCCCAATGACAAGGCTTTTTGTCAGGGAAAATCCTCATGGAACTCTTCATAGGTTTCTATACATTCTTTTTATATCATAGAAAAGCTCAAATATAATGTATTCGTCTATATCCTTTACATAGAAATAGGCTTCATCAATGATAGCACCGTCATTTTGGGCTAAAAAAATTAAAAATAATCATCGGGCAAGGTAAAAGCCTAAAAAAACTCCTGAAAAAGCAAGGGCTTTTGCTTCACTACCTTTGTTTATTGCTTTTATTTTTCATACTAAAGCTGTTTAAACTTTTTTTAGAGGTGTAAAAGTTCCTCAAATTAATAATTTGGGTACAAAAAGAGAGCGCTAAAAACTCAGTAACTTTGGGCAAAGATACAATAAATAAATGGATTATTTTTTTAAGTGTGGGAAAAAGAGAATTTAAAAAGCAATAATGTCCTATTACTACTTCAACAAATGGAGTAAAACGGGAGCTTTCAGTGAATATAGTTGAATTTATTAAGCAAGAAGAAATTAGACTTAGCTTACGTTCAATTGGATGGAAGCCCTAAAGCTGGAAATCACAAAAGATTTATTAGTGTTTATATTCAAGTTTCTCGAAAAAAATTTATTTTTTTAACATTATACATGTCACATAATATCTATTTTTTTGTTGTATTTTTTTGTGATAAAGAATTAACAACCATTTTCATTAACCAAAAAAATATAAAGATGAAAAAAATATTATCCTTTCACTACTTTTTAGTCATTAGTGCCACTACTGCTGCACAGACTACTTTTTAAAGGCACATTGGTCAACCCCGATCAGAAACCCGTCAGTGATGCAAATATTATCCTGATGTCGCTCCCTGATTCTACCTTAGTAAAGGGAGTTATCAGCAATGGACATGGTTCTTTTGAACTACCCAATCCCGCTAATAGCAAAAAGGTGCTTATTAAAATCACACATTTGGAATACCAAGAGGAAGTATTGTCTCCTACAAGTAGTAATTTAGGTACGATTGTTCTAATTCCCACTTCTAATGAATTAGATGCTGTGGTTGTTACTGCCCGCCGCCGTCCTATTTTGGAACAGAAAGGCACTCGCATTAGTACCAATGTAGCCCAATCTACCTTGCAAAAAAATTGCCCACTACCGATATGCTATTGAACTTCCTACCTGGGGTTAGTACTTCCTATACAGGCGGTGGTTTCGAAGTTTTTGGCAAGGGGAATCCCATCTTCTATATTAATAATCGCAGGGTGCGTAACCTTGATGAGGTGTATCAGCTATCTCCAAAAGATATTGAGCGTATAGAGATGGAAACCCAACCAGGTGCCGCTTTCGATAATACAGTAGGCGCTGTTATCTACATCATACTCAAAAAGAAACCAGGAGATGGACTTAGTGGGGCAGCTGAAAAACACCTTCTATTTCTTCAAAAAAAGGCATAATGGATGAAACTTGGCTAAGCCTCAACTATCGTAAAGGGAAAAACCGACTGGTTTACAAGCATAAGTAATGATAATCATTTTAACCAAGAAGACTATAATGTAGCTCAGGATTTTGCAAGTATTTACCCAAAAATAACCAGTGGCGAGTACTCAATGATGAAACCCGTCAAAATCAGCACAAAAATATTAAAACAAAGATAGGATTTGCACACGAATTCTCTGAAGAACACTCTCTGGGTATGAGCATAAGAGGGAGTATTATACCTTTCAGCGGACACAACTTTAGCACTCAAGAAACAACCACTTATAAGAACCAATTGCTTACTGCTCAGGGGCGCAATGAGTATGACCAATTTGAGCAAGACAAAAAAACTCAGTGTCAATGCCTATTACGAAGGCAAACTCACTGATGTACTAAAAATGCAAACTGATGTGGATTATATCGGTCTGCGTTCTGATAATACTTCAGACATTGTCGAGCACAACCTCCTTAATACAACCTCTCGCAACGTACACACGCATTCCGATGTGATTTCTAATTGGTGGGAAACTCAAGACCACTTTCTTTCAACAGTTAGGCAAAGGGACTCTTGGCTATGGTGTTGAGGTAAGTAACCTACACCGCGCTGAGAATTACCAAGACAATGTACTTTCTGCCTTCAATGCTAAAAATAACGAAACTCGTTCGGATGCTTTTCTTAGTTTTTCCTATCCTATCAAAAAGGTAAATCTAAAACTTGGCACACGCTATGAGTATGCTAATTTTGATTACTATGAAAAACGAGCAGAAAAAGCGAAGCGAAAAAGTAAGACCTATCGAGATTGGTTGCCTAATGTATCGGTAGCTTTCCCTTGGGAGAAAAACTCAAATAACTTTCAGCTATGCTCGCAAAATTAAGCGCCCTGCCTTCCATGATCTCAGTGACTACAATAGCTATGTTTCTTCTTTCCTATACAATCGCGGAAACCCTTATATTACACCTCAACTCACTGATGAGTGGAATACGCTGACCACTTATGGCCCTGTATCAGCTTCCGTTACTTATTCCCATATTCACAAGGGAATTTATGCCGATTACCAACTCTCTTCTATCAACTCCGATGCAGTAGAAGAAATCCTTCGTAATTATGACGATTTTTAGCCTACTGAAATGTGCACTTAATGCTCAAAAACAAATAGGAAAGTGGATGCCTAAACTTACCCTTACCTATGAAAAAGCCTTTTTGCTGATAAGGTGTTTTTACAAAAGTGAAGGCCTTTTTTTCAGTAGAATGGATGAACCAAATCACCCCTTCAGAAAAATTGGCTTTTTAGTTATGCTTCTCTATAAGAGCAAAGGATCTATGCAAGAAGCCTACATATACAAGCCAGGGGAGTGGTGTATTTGTAGGAGTAGCACGTGCATTCTTCCACCAATCACTTTCTGTATATGCTGTAGCCTCCGACTTTTTATAATGGGCTGAACCGACATGCCCGTATACAAAACTCATACATCAGTAACAGTACCGCCTATAGCTACAGTAATTTTAGTTTCAAGATAGGGATAAGCTATAACTTCAACACTACCCAAAGTAAATACAAAGGAAAAGAAATAAGTGAGGAGGAAAACAACCGAATGTAATTTAAGAAAAAACTAATTTCCACTACAAACCCCTCGTGTCCGCGTACATTGAAGACGGTGTTATCCTCAAAGAGGAGGTATTGCCCTTTGATGCCCATAAGCCTGCCCTGATACTGTAGGGTCTTGGGCATGGTGAGGCTTGTCACTTTGGTAGGATACCTAAGGACAGGGATAGTTGATATGATAGATAGGTACTTCTTCACTGAAGTAAGACAAGGTCTCTTGGGGTAGAAACGCCTTTAAGCCTTGTTTGATCGTATTGAGATCCACTACTTGGAGGGTATTGGTCAGCATCTTGCGCCAATTGGTCTTATCGGAGATATGTGCCTTGAGGGCGACCTCCCCTATTCCTGCCAAGTAGCGGTTGGGTACCTCCAACATTACCAAGGCCTCATGAGCGCCTTGGTCTATCCAGCGGGTAGGCATCTGTGTTTTGCGGGTAACGCCTACTTTTACCTCACTGGAGTTGGCCAAGTAAAGCAAGTGCGGTTGTAGCTGTACCTGCTGTTCGTAAGCCAAATCCCTATCCTCTATACCCAGATGTGCCTTGCTCAGCTCTGGGCGGATGATCCACTCCCCTACCTCTGGGGCTTCAAAAAAACATTTCTTACAGAGTCCCTGCCTGTAGATCTCCTTGGGTTGCCCACAGTGCAAACAGTGGTAACCCGCGAAGCGCTAGGGTGAGCTGTTGTCCTAATAGGTCGTTCATGGGTAGCTCTCCTTCCTCTAAAGAAAGATAATATTGTACAGGCGTTTGTGCCTCTGTTCGCATTTTTCTTAAAAACCGTTTGGTAGGTATTCATATTTTTTTGTACTTTTTACGTCCGCTATAATGATTGACAAAAGTAGTAAAAATAAACCAAACTCCGAACATCTTTTTTTAGAAAATATGGCTTTAACGATTATCCATTCCATTGCTTCTTGGTTCTTGCGCAAGCGTATAGACCAGATAGAAGAATTCATCAAACGCCCTCATGAAGTACAAGAAAACGTATGTGCCAAGCTCTTAGAAGCCGCACAGAGTACCGAGATGGGCAAGCAATACGACTTTATTTCCATTCGTAACTATGAGGATTTTTGCCACACGTATCCCCATCTCTATCTATGAGGATATAGAACCCATGATAGAGCGTGCCCGTCGTGGGGAGGAGAACCTTTTTGGCGTACTCCTATCAAATGGTTTGCCAAGAGTAGCGGTACGACCAATGCCAAAAAGCAAGTTTATCCCTGTAAGTGAGGAAGCGCTTGAGTATTGCCACTATAAGGCAGGCAAGGATATGCTTTGCTTGTACCTGAATAACAACCCCTGACTCCAACCTCTTTACAGGAAAGAGCCTACGCCTTGGGGGCAGTAAGGAGCTATATGAGGAAAAACGGCACTATCTTTGGCGACTTATCCGCTATACTCATAGACAACCTCCCTTTCTGGGCTGAGTTCAGCTGTACCCCTCCACCAAGGTGTCGCTGATGAGCGAGTGGGAAAGCCAAGATGAAGGCTATCATTGCGGAATCCTCACGAGAGAATGTAACCAGCCTGGTAGGTGTCCCTTCATGGATGATGGTACTCCTTCGACAAGCGCTTGCCTATACAGACAAAAGAAAAATGTATTAGAGATATGGAAAAAAACTTAGAGGTATATTTCCACGGCGGGGTGAGCTTTGTCCCTTACCGAGACCAATATAAGCAACTTATTCCCTCCGATAGTTTCCGTTATTATGAGACCTACAACGCCTCCGAGGGTTTCTTTTGCCATACAGGACAGAAATAACAGTGACGAAATGCTGCTGATGCTGGACTATGGTATATTCTATGAGTTTATCCCTATGGACAGCTTTGGTACCCCTTCCCAAAAAGGCTATTCCCCTATGGGAGGTAGAGATAGGTAAGAACTACGCCATGGTGATCACCACCAATGCAGGACTTTGGCGTTACCAGATAGGTGATACGGTACGCTTTACCTCCATCTCGCCCTATCGTATCAAGATTACAGGACGCACCAAGCACCATATCAATGTATTTGGGGAAGAACTTATCATAGAAAATACGGAAGAAGCACTCAAGAAAGCGTGTCACGAGCACCATTGTAGCGTGATAGAATACACGGTAGCACCTATTTTCATGCAAGGCAACAAGAGCGGCGGACACGAATGGATCATTGAGTTCGAAACCGCCCCTGAGGATATAGAAGCCTTCACCCGCACCTTGGACACTGAACTAAAAGCACTTAACTCCGATTACGAGGCCAAGCGCTATAACGATATGACCCTTGCTATGCCCAAGATACACATTGCCCGAAAAGAACCTTTTCCACGACTGGCTTAAAGAAAACGGCAAGTTAGGAGGCCAACATAAGATTCCGCGTCTTTCCAATACCCGTGATTACTTTGAGGCAATCTGGAAGCTAAAGGATCATAATGCCAATTAATAGTAGGAGATGATGGTATAGTCTCATTCGTTAAGACGCAATAAAAATTACTATGAAGAAAAAATATCACCAAAATACTAATTACATTAGGATTGTTGCTCTTTATTGTATTTGATATTATGTATCTTATGGGGTGTTATGTATCCCTAAAAATTCCAAATAGAAGACAATGTTAGCTCCACAACTACAGATGTAATATACAATTTTGTTGATAAAGTTGCCGTTTTTTTCAATAGTCAATGCTTTAATCATCTCTTTATTGGGGGATATATTCTTTTTAGAAACAAGAGAACCATAGTTGAGAGAAAAAAATAAGTCTATCCCTATTTTTGCTTGTATATACATTATCCTGCAATTATCAGTTGTATTTTATAGCTACTATGGATTAAAAATCCAATAGCCAACAAGATATGATAGGAACCAATGTTATGAAAAAGTATAAACAATATGACCATAGGACTTTTTACATCTCTCATTTTTAGCTTGATTATATGCTGTTTGATGCTTCTATTTATCCATAAAAAGGTCTATAGGTATGAAGTATTTCAAATCTCCCATAAAAACAGACAAAAAGAAATGATTTTTTTATGAAACCCCTTAGTATCCTGTTTTACTTCCTCTGCTTTCCTGCTTTTTATGTATAGTCAAAATGAACCTTTTTGAATGTAACACTAAGAGTACAAGAGCATACACCCCTTTATGGAGATTAGAAATATCACTGTGGATACCATACAACTATTTTCTAAACTGAAAAAAAGAAAGCAAAGAAGCAAGTACTCATATCTTGGGCTTTAGGAAAGAAGGAAAACACTATACTGAAGAGGTATTGTATAGCTGCTATGAGTGTCTTGAGGATTATTTTTATTTAGGAAATACCGAAAAATAACACCATAAAAGATAGCACCTCAGAGCAGTATTAGTACTTATTTTCCTTATTTATCCTCTGGAACCTATTATTTTGAGATACAAACTTTCTATATCTACCAGAAAAAAAGCGTTATGACTTGAAGGTAACAACCCTAAAAATCAATATCAACTAAATTTCCCTATAAGAATATGACAATGTACCTATACCTTTTTCCTTATACCTTTCTTTTTGGGTTGCCAGCAAAGAGTAACCTTTGATAAAGATAATAACACTACTATCTTAAATACTGAAGAAGCATCTAATAGGCATACCCAAAGAATAATCAAAAAAACACAGAAAAAGGAAGAAAAAAATTAATGATACAGAACTCTCCTCTTTTCTGAAAAGAACTTCAGGTGTGCTTATCACAAGGACAGGTCACAAAAATTGCCGATACTATGGTACATTATCCCCTCTAAGACGAAGGGCCACTTTATGAAATGCTGTATGGAGATATAGTTTATAGAGATGACTTTACGATAGAAGACAAACCCATTGTTAGAGAAGACTTTATAAAGATCTTTTGACAAATTATTTCCTAAGCAGTATATTGCCCTTTTTGAGAAAACTAAACATAGAGAAGATTGCCAAGGAGAAAAGAATTTAAGTGGTGGAACAAGATACCCTTATTGACTTCTCTTTTCCTCTTTGAAGATTCTTTTCAGATAAGTATCAGCTTTATGGAAGAGGACGTTGTAGGAGGATATAGCATCACATATCTTTTCAAGAAAAATCAATGGAAATATCCTATTATATTTGGTACGTAGTATATAATTCTCTCCATGAAACAAATATAAGAAACACCTTGCAAAGCCGTTAGAAATATCTTATCTTTTGTGCCTTAAAGAAAAACAATCTGAAATAGATAGCGTAACTTGCTATTAATTAAAAATCTTATACAGAATAAAAAGTATGAAGAATTATCAGAACGTAACTGATTTGCCTAATAATAATACCATATTCTTGGTATGGACATTCAAAAAGAGGCGGACAAAGCTCAACTCAAGGCTGCTTTCTCCAAGGTATGTGGTTTGGTAGGAAACCTCAACAACTCGGTAGCCGATCGCTTCCTGAAGCCCGTGCAAGTGTAACTATTGGTATTAGCCATATCGGGTGGCTTACTTTGGGCTTACCTACCCCCTGCCTAAGGAACTCAAAGATTTTCAACCTATCAAAGGCAGCAAGCATACAGCGGTAGCCACCGAAGGTGACCTACATTTTCATATTCGCGCACATAACCCCAGTTTGGCTTATGACATGGCCGCCGTTATTACTGATGTGATGCAGCCTATAGCCGACTGTGTAGTCAATGTACAAGGGTTCAGGTATTGGGACGGACGTGCTATCATCGGTTTTGTAGATGGTACTGAAAATCCTCAAGGTGAGGAAAGAGAACAATTTGCCGTAGTAGGTGAAGAAGATCCTGATTATCAAGGAGGCAGCTACCTATTTGTCCAAAAAATATGTACATGATATGAGCGCATGGCATGCGCTCCTGTAAAGCGAACAAGAAAAAGTCATAGGTCGCAGCAAAGAGATGGATATAGAGATGGACGATGATACTAAGCCTTCCAATGCCCATTCTGCCCTTGCCAATGTGGGGGACGACCTAAAAGTAGTCAGAGACAATATGCCTTTCCATGACACTGCGAGCCACCAGATGGGTACTTACTTTATTTGCTATGCAAACACCTTCAGTACTGTGAGAAATGCTTACTAACATGTTTTGTAGGCGACCCCGTGGGTAATTACGATCGTTTGTTGGATTTCAGTACTGCCCAAACAGGTACCCTCTTCTTTGTCCCTTCATTAGATATGTTGGACGACTTTGCTGGCTAATCATAGAAAAATATCAGAACTACACCAAACACATTGCACATGAACTATTACAATATCAAGCATAAGGACGAAATCGTCTCCTTCAAGGAAGCTACCCTAAGAGGATTGGGAAAGGACAAAGGACTTTTTGTTCCCGAACATATCCCTACCCTACCCGCTTCTTTCTTTGAGGAAATTACTCAAAAAAACAATATAGAAATCGCTACAGAGGCGCTTTACCCCTATGTCAATGACAGTTTTTCCAAAGAGGAACTCCAAAAGGTTTTGGAAGAAGTCTTTGTCTTTGATACGCCTGTAAAGGAACTCTTAAGTAATACCTCTGTATTGGAACTATTCCATGGACCTACCATGGCCTTCAAGGACGTAGGAGCACGCTTTATGGCACGTTGCTTAGGCAAATTCTCCGATAAGGACAACCCCACTACGGTAGTGGTGGCTACCTCTGGTGATACGGGGAGTGCCGTGGCCAATGGCTTTTACAAAGTGGAGGGAGTGAGAGTGGTCATTCTCTTCCCAAAAGGAAAAGTAAGCCCTTTCCAAGAATACCAAATGACCTCCTTAGGCGCCAATATACAAGCGGTAGAGGTAGAGGGTACTTTTGATGACTGCCAGACCCTTGTAAAGCAAGCCCTTTCCGATGCATCTCTCAAGGCAGAACGCGTGCTAAGCAGTGCCAACTCTATCAATGTTGCTCGCTTTCTCCCTCAGATGCTTTTACTACTTCTTTGCTTACAAGCAGGTAAAAGACCTCTTAGACGGCAAGGATTGGGTGGTGGCTGTCCCCAGTGGGAACTTTGGTAACCTAACCGCTGGCCTATATGCTCACGCTATGGGACTACCTGTAAGCAAGTTTGTAGCCGCCAACAATGCCAATGATACCTTTGCCCAATACTTACAAACAGGAAGCTATCAGGCCAAAGCCTCGGTTGCAACCCTCTCCAATGCTATGGACGTGGGGATCCGAGCAACTTTGTACGTATCCAAGAGCTTTTTGGACATAGCCTTGAGTCCATTCGCAAGATGATTACTGCTGTGGTGATCTCTGACAAAGAAACTTTGGACGAAATCGCTTATATACATAATACCCTAGGCTATACCCTTGATCCTCATTCGGCAGTGGGACACTTAGCTTTGCAAAAAGCCCTACTTCCTTCCCAATACGGCACCGTACTAAGTACCGCCAGCCCTAAGAAGTTTGACCAGGTGATCCGCCAAGTAATTCCTTCTTTTCCTGTCCCAGAAGTGGATTTGAGTACTTGTCATAAAAAGAGTATTCCCAACTCTTATAAGGATTACAAAGAGTTGTTACTTAGTTAGTTACTCATCATTGCTATAGGCCATACAGGCAAAACTCACCTTTAGCTCCTGCCTTTATAAGCAAGGCTGCACACTGGGCGAGGGTGGCGCCAGTGGTAACTATATCATCTATAATAAGCACATGCTTGCCTGCAACGGCTTTGGGGTCAGTAAGTACAAAGGTCTCGGCAGAGGTTCTTTGTCGCTCCAACCAGTGTTTTTTTGGCCTGAGCCGAATTATACGTTTGCTTGAGCAAAAGATCCTCACGATAAGTCACTTGCAAGGCATCGGCAAGCGTACTACCAAAGAGTGTTACTTGATTGTAACCTCTTTTTTTCTTTTCTTAGGGTGTAGAGGAACAGGCAGGGCCAGCTCCACTTGTGAGAAATAGCCATTGGCCACCAACTCTGTAGCATACCACTGTCCCAGCCAAAGACCCTACCTGCTCCCTATCATGGTACTTGAGGGCATGTATCAGTCGCTGGGAGACGGCTCCCTTATCATAATAGAGTAAGGCTGAGGCTTTCTGTACCACTACCCTCCCGAAGAACTTCCTAATCATAGGATTACGCTCATCAGGGAGTAAGTGAAAGTGGGTTTGCCTAAGCTCATGGCGGCAAGTCACACATAGGAATTGTTCTTGGCGACTGATTATTTGACCACAGCCCAAGCAATAACGAGGAAATAAGAACGCCCCTATATCCTTAAAAACAGAAAAAAAGCGTCATAGCAATAGGTGTTTATATGAAAAAAACCATCTCACAAGGAGATGGTTTTCGCTTTAAATCCAAAATCTATGAATAAAACTTTAGTTATTTTCGGCTACTATTTCAAAAGGTAGTGCAACGATTACCTCTCTGTGCAAACGTACAGAAGCCTCGTACTTACCTGTTTGCTTGATATTACCCCCAGCGATATAGATATATTTCTTATCTACTTGGTGTCCAGCCTTAAGGAGTTCTTCAGCAAGGTCATCGTGGTTTACAGAACCAAACAATTTGTTACCTGCACCTACTTTTAGCAGCAATTTTTATTTCTAACTGTTGGAGAGCCTTAGCCAATTGCTTAGCATCTTCAATAATTTTCTTTTCCTTGAAAGCTCTTTGTTTTTAAGTTCTCAGCCAACACCTTTTTAGCAGAAGGAGTAGCCAGCTGAGCAAGGCCTTGAGGAATAAGATAATTACGCCCATATCCGTTCTTCACGGTTACTATATCGTCCTTAAACCCTAGGTTAGGGGACATCATTTTTAAGTATAATTTCCATTGATTCCTTGAATTAATTATTTTAACAAATCGGCTACATAAGGCAATAGAGCTAAGTGGCGAGCACGCTTAACGGCTACTGCGATCTTTCGTTGAAACTTCAGAGAAGTACCAGTGATACGACGAGGCAACAACTTACCTTGTTCGTTAATAAATTTCAATAAGAAATCAGGGTCTTTGTAATCAATATATTTGATACCTAACTTTTTGAAACGGCAATATTTTTGTTTTTGTTGGTATCTATATTCAGTGGGGTTAGATATCTGATATCTCCCTCTTTTTTTCCTTTTTGCTTGTTGTTCGATAGACATGTTTTTAGGCTTTTTACTGTTCAACTTTGCTCTTCTTTTCTCAGCCCAAGCGATTGCTTCTTTTTTCGAGCTTCACGGTGAGGTAACGCATCACGCGCTCATCGCGGCGGGAATTCTACTTCAAAAGCTCTCGATAATATCACCAGGTGCTTTGAATTCAAATAAAGTGATAAAATCCACTCTTTTTGTTTTGAATGGAATAGGCCAATTTCTTTAAGCCCCAATCTTCTTTTTGCTACCATTTCAGCACCCTTTGAGGTTAAGAAATTTTCAAATTTCTCAACTGCTTCCTTTATCTGTGCTTCAGATAAAACGGATTCAAAAATGAAAACAGTTTCGTAATGATTCATAAAAAAACTTTTTTTATTTAATTTGAGGTGCAAAGATATAACATTTTTGGATATACACCAAATTTATTTTTGAACAAATTTCCTCTTTGTCTAACTTATTGCTGTCCTTCGGCAGGTGTTTCTGTACTATTGCTCTCTGTATCAGCAGGTTGCTCTTGAGGTTTCTCCTTTACAACGACATCACCTTTCTTGGTTTTTAGACTACCTCGATAGTCCTTTTTGGAGCTTTTCGAGGGTCTGGCTAACGAATTCTTTGGTTACAAAGTCTATCTCCTTAGCCCCATAAGCACGCTGAAGAGAACGGAATGCCTTCTGTGGTTCTTGAATACGCAAGTAGTAATCCCCTCTAAGTAGTCAGGTAAGGCAGTATCCTTATAATAAGGCTTGATATACTTGACCAATATAGGAATGGATTCGAAATCGGCATTCTTAAGGATAGCGGCATAGAATCGACTTGACATCTTCCAAGAGTGGCTCCTTGTCTATACCATATAAAATCCTTGATTTTTCCTATATTTATCTTGCAAATACTGGGTGGTATTGTTCTGTACTTTTGAGTACTTTTTTTCCGCATATTCTCGCATGGTGATAGGGGCGGTATTCCTCAAAGAAGAGGTTCAAGGCCCTCAGAGATTCCCATAATAGAGACAGTACTGGTGGTAATTTGGGGAAAAGGTTGAGAAAAAAATAGAAACTATGTTCTAATTTTTGACGCTCATAAGCTTGTCCAAGTCGGTTATCTTCTTCAAGGTTGCATTGTCCTCATCCTGTGTCCAACCGAGATAGTAGAAGATAGGCGTCTTGAAGGAAGCCAATTGTTCTGGAATAGAGTTGGTTATTTTCTCCATTATATTGGGAGAGAGGGAGATATAAGCGTTAAAAAGCGAATTTTCCTTGAGCAAGTAGTAGTTAATAAAGTTGGCCGCTTCGCCATCGCCAATGATTCCTCTAAAGCCATTGGTGGAGTATTTGCTTTGCACACGAGGAATGACTGTTTGTCCGACGAACTCAAAGAAGACCGCTGTATCATTAAAGGGTACCCCTGTTTCTTCAGGTACAGTTACATCGTCTTCATCGTTATAGATTCCTACAATGATAGAGGGAGGCACCTCTCCTGTACGAGCGAAATAGCGAAAGCTTGTTACCGTAGGCTCCAGAAGTCGGCTGGCATTGAGCACCACAAAAGAGTGGATATTTTTTTCACGTTTGTCATAGCCGTCGGGCAGTACGACAGTTACTTTACGAGTACCATCCATATCCTTGGAACCCAAGTTTTCGGAGGCTATTTGTGCTCCCATACGAGCAGAGAGGAGCACCAAAAGCGTTAGTAATAGCTTTTTCATCTTATAAAAGTTTATAGGTTTCAAAATAAAAATCATAGGCATGTCTTTCGTCCTGAGGGTGAAAGTCCCGCCTTACGCATTGCCAGCGTTGTGGGTCAATCTCAGGGAAGAAAGTATCTGCCTGAAAGTGTGCTTGTACATGCGTGAGCTCAAGGGTTGTTGCATAAGGCATCGCTAGCTTGTATACCTCTCCCCCGCCTATAACAAAGGGCTGTTCGTCCTGCTCCTGTGCTATGGCAATTGCCTGCTCTATAGAGGATACTACTATACAATGCTCCCTATGATAATTCTTATCTCGAGAGAGTACAATATGAGTACGCTTTGACAGTAACTTAGGGAGGGACTCCAAGGTCTTACGCCCCATAATCACACAATGCCCCATGGTGAGGTGCTTAAAGTGCTGAAAATCATCAGGCAAGTGCCATAATAGTTGGTTTTCCTTGCCTATACCATTGTCAAGGTCTAAAGGCAGCTATGAGCGTTAAGGACATGATTGTGATTTTTAAGACGAGGCAAATGTACAATTTTTATTTAATTATAACTTTTTAGAATGTTAAATTTGGTGATTAGAGGTTATGAATAAAGATTAGGGATTAGTGAATAATGATTAGAGGTTAGGGGAGTTAGTTAAGACGCAATAAATTGCGTCTCTACGGAAGACTATGCTAAGCAAAAAATCGTCTTAGCCAGCGTTAGCGTAGGAGCGCAATTTATTGCGTGTTAAAAAGTTAGTAAAATATATTTTAGTTATTGATTTACATTATTTACCCTTTACTTTTTTTATCTGTCAAAAATTTTCTCTATATCAGGGTCAGAGGGGCGGGGGGCATTGGGATTGACAATATGACCCTCCTTGTCTATGATAAGGAAGGTAGGAATTTGGTTGATCGCATAGTCACGAATAAACTGAGAATCAAAAAGCTTTGTCGGCTATGAGTTGTACTCCCTTGAGCTGTTTTTCCTTTACGGCCTTACGCCAAGCCTCTTTGTCCTCGTCTATAGAGATACTTACAAACTCAATATTCTTCCCTTTGAGCTTGTCATGTAAAGCCTTTAGTGCAGGAATTTCAGCCAAACAAGGGCGGCACCAAGTAGCCCATACATCTACATATACTAGTTTTTCCTTTTGAAATCAGAGAGTGAAGAGGTACCTCCATTGATATTTTCATAGCCTGTAAAAAACAGGAGAGGGTGCGCCTACAGCGAGCCTTGTAATCTTGTCATAAGTCTCCTGTGCCTCTTTAGCTACTTTTTCATCCTTTACATTGGCAACTACAAAAATCCAATACCTCTTTGTTTTTGGTATTGCCTGGGAGAATTAGGGTAGCCAATTCTTTAGCAAAAATCGGCACGAATATTTTTCGGACTTAAGTGCTGATACAAGTTTTATAAAGTTTCCTACCTGTTCTGGATCGGAGGCATCACTTAGCTGAGAATAATATTTACCTTGTACCAAATCCCTATAAGCCTCGTCGGTCTCATATTCTTTAGCATTATCAAAAATCCACCAGGTCTCTCTCGGCAAAAAAATCCTGAGGTAGAGAGGGTTGCTTACCTGAGAAGGACTCATGCGAACTAGGATAATCCGTTAGTGCCCCTATATACTTATATTGGATCCATTTTTGCTGGTTTTTCACAAAATCCTCATCAAAGTTATAGCTCTTCAGCTTGGTTTCGAGTTCAGCAAAAGAACTTTTTAAGGCTTTCCTTAAAAGTCTGTGGTTCTTGCTTGAATAAGGGTACCATCGGAACGGAATATTTTATCATTGACAAAGAGTTCTCTCTCTATAAAGTACTGGGTTTGATCGGCTTGAGTCCCAGAGAGAGTAACCTTGGAGAGATCTTGGTTGAGTGTGAACTCTATTTGGGTTCCTTTATCTAAATAAAGTGGTACTAACAATGCTGGGTTCTCAAAGAGATAATAAGCATGATTGTCGGTTATTGCGCGTATGGTATCACGGAAAGTACCATCAGGAGCTATAGCAATGTTCTTAATCACCTCGTTATTGTGGACAAGCTGTAATTTCTCGTTTTCAGTAACCGATACCTTTCCTGAGATCACAGCATAATCAGCTTTAGGTTGCTCAGTCTTTTTACCACAAGCAACTACTAGGCCTATTATTGTTGAGGCTTGTAATGATTTTTTTCATCTTATTTATTTGTATTTTAATATTTTTATAATTCTAAACAGGTCACTAATTACTATCAAAAGTCCCCATAATTCACTTGGAAGCAAGGCAAATGTAAGTCCTTGCGCCACATCTCCACGACTTGGTTGCGGTCATCTAAAAGGAACTCTATGAAGTACTTACCCGCTATTTCCTGTTGGAAAAGTTCTTTTTTGATCACATTGTCCTTTCTATAATCATTGGTCGTACGCATGAGTAGTAGGTCATAGGCTATTTGGTGTTTCAAAAGAAAACGCTCGGCAGGCTCTCTGTAGAGCTGCTCGCGCCCTGAAAGGAGGATCACCTTGTAACCCCTGTGCTTTGGCCATAGCAAGTACACTTGCTACAGGGGCATTAAGCCCATCTTCATCGGCAGAGGAAGCATCATAAGGGTCTCGACCATTGAGCAAGGAAAGCGTACCGTCCAAGTCACAGATTATGGCCTTGGGCAAAGAGCTATCCTGCGTGGCATAAAGTAAGTGTGGCCTCTTTTATGGCACGAGGAATCGGCTTAAAATCGAACTTTTCCTTGGTATATTGCAATTGGGTTACATGCTTTTCTATAGCACTCTTGGGGATAAACTTACCCGTTTGTTCGCAACGCTTATCACAACGCTTGACTAGCTCCTCCACCGAGAGATCAAAGACTTTGAAAGAAATATCAGCATACTCGGTGTAGGCATGTATCATATCTTCAAGGGTACGCAAAGAACAGTTGGTCGCATCTATAATCACATTGGTATGATGTTTCAGAAGTGTAATAACGGAAGCCTCCACCATCTTGGTAATACGTTCCTCATAGAAAGGCGACATAAGGGTATCACCGAACTGCATTAGGCGGAAATCATCACGATTGACCCGTACCCAATTGTCCTCGGTACGGATAAAGTAGCGCGCGAAGGTAGATTTGCCTGACCCTGGTGCTCCCACCAGAATAAGGAGTTTAGGAAAGTAATGGGGATTATTTTTTTGGTACTCATAGTCTGCTATCTAATTGGTTTTCTATTTCTTCACCTAATATACGGTCAAGCACTAAGTTTTTCAGTTCGTAGTTTTCCTCATGTAACTCACTATAAGGAATGGCCAATAGCTTGGCATTGATTGCCCAGTCATTGATAGAACAACGGAGCTTCCCTTTGATGTTTCTCTTGGCGATCTGCTCTTGTAGTCTATCTTGGAAATCCACCCCTATAGACTAAGGTTAGGTAATCATTATTACGTACCTTAAAAGCAGGAGGCATGCTAGGGAGGAAAGCCGTACGTGGCTTAATGACCACTCCCTCCTCGTCACTCTGATTGACCTTGTCCACCCAAGCGCGTATCTCTGGGTACTTAGCCTGAAAGTCTGCCTCATCAGTGAAAAGGTAATGTAAGCATTCATCATCATTGACCTGACGAAAACTAAGATTGTCATTGACAAAGTACTCTGTACCATCACTGTGTACCTCCTTTAGGATATTGAAAGGCTTGAAGAAAAGTTCGGCTTCCTTACCAAAGATATCCAATTGCCGCTTAAAAAGCGCTATTTGCTGCTGGTAGTGCGGCAAATCCAAAAACTTGAAATCGCGTACTGACTGGTATTGGCGAATGATATGGTTGGGATATTTCTCCTTCAACTCCTTGTCGGAAAGCACCTTAGCATCTAAGACGAAAAGCCTGATACTCAGGAGTCTGCTGTATCTTATGGAGTTTGTCATACAAAGAACTCTGTTCCAAATAATTGGCATGTATCTCATGAGAAATATAATAAGCCGCAAACTCGTTATTTATCAATCCCTTCCCTAAAACTGACCATGGCATCAGCTCCGATTGGATAATCCTTAGTGTCACTCCCTCCCAAGAAAGACGAGCGTGCAAGGGACGTAAAGCAGCAAGCCATTTTTCCCTATCTAAATAAGTAATTTTATACCCGTTCCTACTTACCAAATAGCTCTCTTCCAAGTGCTTATGTAGGTAAATATCACAATAGGAACCCATGTATTTTTCTCAATGACCACCTCATGTATGCCATTGCGGACAAAACCATAATAGCCCCTCATAAAGACTCTCTATCTCTTTGCGCTCCACCGACTTAGGAGCAGGAGAAATGGTTGGTGAAAAAGGCATTGATTTTGTTCCTACAAAACCAATCTATACGTTTTTTTGAGTAAAGTTTTATCTTCCACTTTTATAATGATTAATGGTTAATCATAATGTAACTCCTTGTTTTTTTATTGCCTATAGCTCGGTAATCTCTTGATACAGATCATCAGGAAATATGCCTTGCAAGCTGCTGTTCAAACATGAGTTCTTTGTTTTACGTGTGCAAAGATACGATGTCGCTGCGCAATGTTTTTTTGCATAAGCAAAAGTTTAGATGTTTTTAACTATTAGAAGTAGAAGAATACAGTAGTTTAGATACCTCGCTAGAATACAACCCTCTTTACTTTTTACTTTTTACTTTTCAATAAAAAGACTGCCCTTGGGGGACAGCCTTCTTATTAGGTATAAAAATTATGTCTATTACTTTTTCAATAATCCTTCTAAGAGACCTGTGATCTCATCGCTTGAAGGACGTGGTGCATCAGCATTGACGATTTTACCTTCTTTGTCTATGATAATAAAAAGTAGGAATTTGGCGGATACCATAGTCTTGGATAAACTGAGACTCAAAAAGCATTTTCAGCAAAAAGTTGTACCCCTTTTAGGTCTTCGCTCTTAACGAACTCTTTCCATTCGTCTTTGTTCTGATCTATAGAAATGCTTACAAAAAGCAACATCTTTGCCATGGAATTTCTTTTCTAATTCCTTAAGAGCAGGAATTTCTCCACGACAAGGTAAGCACCAAGTAGCCCATATATCTATATAAGTTACTTTACCTTTGAAATCGTCCAAAGAGGTAGTACCTCCGTTGAAGTTTTTCATAGTTAGAGAACTTAGGAGAAGGACTGCCTGAGGTTAGCTTAGTAGCTGAGATCATAGGCTTTTTGGCAGCTTCTTTCACCTTTTTCATCAGTTACATTCTTATTGATAAAATCAAATATTTCCTTGTTCACTGTACTATTAGGTGAGATTAATTGAAAAAGTCCCTTGGCCAAATCAGCACGGATATTGTCGGATTTCAAAGCATTCACCTCAGAGATAAATTTCTTTATATTCTCTGCATCATTAGGATTATTAATAATAGTATAGAATTTACTACGCACTAAATCACGATAAGTATCTATGGTGCGGAACTCTTCAGCATTGTCATAGTCAATACCATCTCTTTCTGCATAGAAATCATCAGGCAAAAATAGCTTCATTGCCAGAGGTATATCTGTGATAAGTAGGGAATATAGTTAGGTATTCTACGAACTTGTAGTTTGTCCATTTCTCTTGGTTCTTTACAAACTCTTCGTCAAAGCCGTAAGCCTTTTAGTTTTTTTGTCAAGTTCTGCAAAGAAAGCCTTGACATTTTCCTTAAATTCTTGTGGTTTTTTTGCCCAAAGAGGTTGGAATCAGCCCCATTGATTCGGTCATTAATAAAGCTATTACGCTCTATTAAATATTGGGTCTGCTTAGTCTGGCTACCAGACACCATAGTCTTGCTCACTTCTTCATTAAGCGTAAGCTCCATATTGGTACCATTGGCCAGATAGAGAGGCGTCTGTACTGCAGGATTCTCTACAAGATAGTAGAAATGATTGTCTCCAATTTCGCGAATAGTATCACGGAAAGTACCATCGGCCTGTACAGGAATCTCCTTTACAACCTCATCATTCTGTAATAGAAGTAATTTTTGGTTTTCCCCTTTGGCATCTACAGAGAAACTTTACCAGAGAGTACTGCATAATCAACCTTCCCTCAGCAGCTTTTTTTCGCCACAAGCAGCGAGCAAACTAATAACAGCTATACTTGTAACAATTTTTTTCATGTTCTTCTTTTTCTATGTTCTAAACTGAACTACAAAAATTATAAAAAATTGAAAACACCAACAATAGATAAAAAAATAATTTTCATATACACCTTTAACCAATTGATTATCAATAAGTAAAAAGTTTTTAACAAAATTATAAAAACTGTTCATATCTTTAAATTGCATAAAAATTAGTATATTTGCTCTCCCTTAGAACAACCCTGTGACAACTGAAAAACACTTAGTCAGCAGTGGGAAATCCTCACCCAAAAGCTCAAGGAGGACTTCTCTCTGCCTATGCAGTTAGACATAGATAGAATCCTCTATTTGATTGGTATTCAAGAGCTTGGAAAACCTCATGAGGTCTTCTCCAAGGAGGACAAAATCAACCTTATTCATATAGCCACTTGCTGCGTACTGGCTCCTTTTGGATATTACTTTTTGGAGTACAAAGACAAGGAAGGTTGGCCTTTTTATAGAAGAGTAAAGGATCACCTGAGCTTGACAGAACAGGAACAACAAGTGCTACTCAAGGAAAGCGATCCTATCTTATTTTAGAAATATTAATTACTTAACCCTTTGATAAAGAACATTTTACTAATTTTTTAAATAATTCACTTATGAAAATACTTACTAATGAGCAAATGCGCGCTGCGGACGAGCGCACTATTGAGGAACAACAAATTACCTCTTGGGATCAGATGGAAAAGAGCCGCCAACAATCTTATGGCATGGATCAAGAAAAACCTTCCCAATGATAACCCTTACCATATCTATGCAGGGGTAGGCAATAATGGCGGCGATGGCCTAGCGCTGGCACGCCTACTTTCGCAAGCTGGTAAAAAAAGTAAAAAGTAACTATTGTTCCTTTTAGCGAAATTCATTCAGCTGACTTTACCAAAAACTTAGAACTGCTTAAGGAAAAATTTCCCTCAGGTGAAATCACCTCCGTCTCCCAGCCTACGACCTCCGAAGACTATCTACAAAGCCAACGACAAACACTTCCAACCCATCAAAAGGCAAACCCGCTAAGGGCTTTGAAGACTTTGTCGCTAACAAATACAATGGAACCCAGCCTATCACCATTGATGCTATCTTTGGTATAGGTCTCTCTCGTAGGGTTTCCCCTTGGGTACAACGCGTTTTTGAAGAAATCAACCGCCAAAAAGGACTCATCATCAGTATAGATGTACCTTCAGGTCTCTTCTTAGGGCAGTGATAGAGGGACAAAGATGTATTCGTAACCCCTCATGTGGTACTAACTTTCTTTGCGCCTAAGCTCCCTTCCTTCTTCCACAAACAGGACGCTATATCCCCTATTGGGAAGTGTTACCACTGCCCTCTCCTTTGACTATCTCAAGGAAGTCAATACCGAATACGACTATACTACGGAGAAAGAACTCAAGCGCCTACTACGTACCCGCCACCGCTTTACCAACAAAGGCACCTATGGCCATGCCCTTATCGTAGGAGGCAGCTATGGCAAGATAGGCTCCGCTGTGCTTAGTGGTAAGGCCACCCTTCGCAGTGGTGCAGGCCTGCTCACCCTACTGTTGCCTAAGTGTGGCTATCAAATCGCACAAACTGCCCTACCAGAGGCTATGGTGCTGACCTCCTCCCAAGAAGAAGAACTTGCCCCTACAGATATTCCTTTCTCTCCCAATGCTATAGGTATAGGTATAGGTATGGGTACTTCCGCCTATGCACAAGGAACTTTAGCTGCCCTGCTTAGAACATTCCCTAATGTACCTTTTGTTATTGATGCCGATGCACTCAATCTTGTTGCCTCCAGCGAAGACCTACAGCGTGCTCTCCCTAAAAATGCGATCCTCACTCCACACCCTAAGGAATTGGAACGCCTCATTGGCAAATGGTCTGATGACCTTGACCGTCAAGCAAAAAGCCAAAAGAGTTTGCCAAGAAACACAAAAATCATCTTGGTGCTCAAAGGAGCTTTCACCATGATTACCGATGGGGATCACTTCTGGGTGAACTCCACCGGAAACCCTGCCCTTGCCACCGCAGGAAGTGGTGATGTGCTTACTGGGGTGATTACAGGACTTTTATCTCAGGGCTATACGCCACTCAATGCCGCTATTGTGGGAGTATATATCCACGGAAAAGCCGCCGATACCTATGTAAGGAATACCAAGAAAAGTACCATGATTGCTAGCGATATCATAGACTTCCTTAGTTAGTGACTAATGACTAATAATTTACAACGCCGATAATCCTTTTTATTATCGGCGTTCCTCTTTAAAGACAGAGAAATATGAGTGAATTTGACGAATATTTTGAATGATTACATAAATCAAAAAGTAACTTCTATGCAACAGAAAATAAAGATATTAGAAGACTTAAGGGATAAATTATACCTTTGGAAATCATATAATGAGGAGGATTTGGAAAAAAATAGTGTCTGCTTTTTGAAAAAAATTCCCAAGAAAAGAGTTTTCTACATTCTATATTCCCACACTGACAGACGCTATTTTGACAGAACACTTAGTTGCTATAGGAAAAAAATATTCCTAACCAATACGCATATGCTAATTAATATTATATCAAGTATAGGAAATATGGTTTGGCGATATAAGCTATATCCTTCTGACAAGGTTTTTTTAATTTCTTCAAGGAAGCTATTACTCACAAAAAGGTAAATTACTATGTATCATTAAACATTTCCTCTTTCCCTCAATATAGCTCTTGGGAGGAAGATGGGATTATTTGATTTCGATACCTAATATAATTCCTAAAAAGGAAATCAATCGAAAATTTTTTCATACAGAAGTAAAAAGTACTATCTACTAAAGAAAAAAATTCCTCTCAAGTAACAAAAGAGTTATTGACTATATTAAAAATCATATAAATACAACAAAAAAATGAGTGATTATCTTATAGAAAATTACTTAAATACAATTCACAAATTAGAACAAGAACTTAAATATTCTTATGATAGCGTAATTTTGTAGCTTATACTTCGTAATATACAGCAAATAGAATCAGAAATACTATAACATAAATAACACTATTCTCTAATGTCTATTCTTTTTTACAAAATCTTATAAATGAAAGCATCTTTATAAAAAGTACTGCTATATACGCCTCATAAGATTTTTTTATTGAATTAGCTAAAAAAAGATATGGATACCAATTTAAAAAAACACAGAACAGATAAATTATTGAGCATACTATACAATATAACTCTCATTAACAATCAAATACCTAATAAAATGCTATATACCATAGGCACTTCCAACAATTATCCAAGTAGAGCATATGGTACTTTTCAGTCTGTAAAAGGGTTCTATTGCCGATTATATTATGTTCAGAAATCCTGAACCTATACACTTGAACATTCGGATTGACTTTACCGACTTTGAAGCTATTGCCGCCAAATGGGATTGTATATCTATTAATAGAGTGTATATCTATTTGCTAAACAAAAGAGCCATGAATTCCTTTGAAAAAAACAGTGTCCCGGAACATTTGAGTGGGTGCCTGCAAAGATATATTCCAATAATACCCTTATAGAAACAGAGCACAAGTTACTACATATCACGAATCACTCTAAAGAAAGCACTTTTTCTATAACAAGGATAGCCTTCGTAGCATATGGGTAGAGGAAGCTTTTTATGAAGAAGTATAAGAAGGAGAAACTCAAAGGTTGGACTTTTTTTATCCAGAAGAATGTTAGTGTCTTATCTAATGCTTTCTAAAGACAATATCTATCAGTACCCCAGTGATGATAACCACACCGCCTATCACCAAGGAGGAGGTAAGTGCTTCTCCGAAGAGTCCCACACTGATAAGTACCGCCACAATAGGCTCAAAAGGCCCCCATAATCGCCGTAGGAGTAGAGCCTATATAGCGTACTGCATACACTAAGGCTACTAAGGAAAGGGAGGTAGTAACAAGAGCAAATAAAGTAATGTCTCCTGCTAAGGATAAGGAAGGAATCGCAATACTTCTTCCTAAGATAAGCGCTTTGACTAAGAAATACAGCGAGGAAAACAACATGGAATAAAAAGAGACTTTCACTCCTGAGGGCTTCTATACGTACCTTATTGATAATTAAGATATAAAGCGCATATACCAAAGCACCAAGCAAAGAGATACCCAACCCATATAGTTGATCACAGCTCCCTCCTTGATACTCAGTACCCTACCCCGACCACTACCAAGAGTAGAGAGAGTACTGTTGGCAAGGTAATCCTCTCCTTATAGAAGAGTACCAATACCAAAGCTACAATAATCGGATAACAAAAGAAGATCGTAGAGGCTATCCCTGGGCTGAGGTAGTCATAAGCTAAGAATAGAAATTCTGCTGAAAGCGCATAGAGCAAGCCCAAGACACTCATAATAAGCCCTTCACGAAAAACTTATACGAAGCCTTTCCTTCTGATAGAAAAGGAATAAGAGAATAGATCCGCTGGCGATTAGGAATCGGTAAAAAGAGTGGCATCTACCGAGAATGCTTCCGCTTTCTTGATAGGAATCATAAAAAGCGGAATCAGTCCATAGGTAAATGCCGAGATAAAAGGCACATAAGTAGCCTTTGACAATATCTTTCATAATAAAAAGCCACTGTGGCTATAGCAAATCCTTAAAAATAAGAGAGGTACCAATCAATGGTCTTGACAATCCCTGTTTCAAAAGTTTTCCTGAGCACGCCAGCCAAGTTCAGTTTCGAGTTTGGTAGCATCAATAGCATAGCGACGGTCGTGTCCCGCACGGTCTTTGACAAAAGGTAATCAGGTCTTTGTAAGACTTGCCTCCTGCCAATGGGCGTTTTTGATCTAACAATTCACAGATATGCCCTGCAATAAAGAGGTTATCACGCTCATTGCGCCCGCCTATATTATAGGTCTCCCCTGCTCTTCCTTTGTGGAAGACTAAGTCTATCCCTGTACAATGGTCTAAGACATAAAGCCAGTCACGTATATTTTTCCCGTCTCCATAGATAGGAATAGCCTCTCCCTGTAGGGCCTTACGGATAATAGTAGGAATCAGTTTTTTTCCTTATGCTGCTTAGGCCCATAGTTATTAGAGCAATTGGAGGTAGTTACATTCATACCATAAGTATGGAAGTAAGCCCTGACAATCATGTCCGAAGAGGCTTTGGAGGCACTATAAGGCGAATTAGGCGCATAAGGAGTTGTCTCAGTAAAGAGACCTGTCTCCCCCAAAGTACCATATACCTCATCGGTAGAGATATGGTGAAAACGCGCCTCTTTGTAGGCTTCTTTGACTACAAAAGGAGCCTCCATCCAGTGGTGCCGTGCTACATCCAAGAGGGTAAAAGTCCCATGTATGTTGGTAGTGATAAACGCATCAGGATTAGCGATAGAGTTATCCACATGAGATTCGGCTGCAAAGTGAATCACTCCTTGAAAATTATATTGCTAAAGAGAGACTCTATGAGTTTTTCTATCACAGATATCCCCTTTACAAAAAGTATAGTTAGGAGCATGTTCTACCTCGGTAAGGTTCGCCAAATCCCCTGCATAAGTGAGTTTGTCTAAATTTACCAAATGATAATCAGGATATTTCTGTGCAAAAATACACTACGAAGTTAGCCCCGATAAAAGCCTGCTCCTGCCAGTGATTAAAAATATGCTTCACCTTATATTAAGGAAGTATTTTGAGACATCAAGGATATTAAAGAATCTCTCCAGTAAGGAATGAAGAAATTGAAATCCGTTTTGAGTTTGTTTTTATCCAATACAGAATAGGCAGGACGCGCTGCAGGTGTTGAGAATCCTCTGTTCTACAAGGAATTACCTTTGCAATCGCTACCGGCAAGCTTGAGTATTTCTACAGCAAAAATCGTACCAAGAGCACACCCCTTCATTAGAAAGTGATATACATCTTGTCTGCCCCTATATAGCTTATTTTCAATCACAAAGATAATAAAGCGTGCTAAGTCTTTGGCATAAGTAGGTGTACTTACCTGATCAAATACCACTTTGAGTTCTTTGCGTTCTTTTGCTGATACGCAAGATATTTTTTTACAAAATTGTTTCCAAAAAGCAGAGTAAAGCCAAGAGGTTCTTAGGATTAAGAAATCAATATCGGAATGTTGCAAAAGCACTCTCCCAATAACTTCGTTTGTCCATAAGCTCCTAGAGGAGAAGTAGCGTCGGTTTCTGTATAAAGGGGTATTCTTATCTCCTGCGAATACATAATCGGTAGAGAGGTGAATCAAGCGCTCTTGTGTTCTGTACACGCTTGGGCGATATTTTTTTACAGCCAAGTGATTGACCAAGTTAGCCGTTTCTTTATCTATCTCAGAACCATTGACATTGGTATAAGCAGCGCAATTGATCACAAGCTCTATGTTATGCTTTTTAGAAAAGCATTGATCTTGTCTACATTGGTTACGTCCAACTCATTTCTTGTGGTAAAAAAATATAGTGATTTGTAGCGGACTTAGGTAATTCTTGGTGAATTTCCATAGCAAGTTGTCCACTTGCTCCTGTAATGAGTATATTTTTTTCATATATGTTTCAATATAATTTTTTTCTTTGTAATCAAATAACCAAGCATCCTTTAGAAGAGGACTTTGCTTGTCTTTTTCTGATAGAATGATATCTTTTGTTGGAATTTTTCCAATCTATGGCAATAGTCGCATCGCTCCAAAGAACACTACCCTCATGGGCGGGTGCATAATAAGCATCACACTTATATTGGAAAATAGCCTCTGGACTTAGCACTACAAAACCATGAGCAAAACCGCGCGGTATAAAGAACTGTCTCTTGTTCTCCCCTGTAAGCTCTACCCCTACATAACGCCCAAAGGTAGGCGACCCTTCGCGTATATCTACTGCTACATCCCATACGGTACCACTAACGACCCTAACAAGTTTAGACTGTGCATAAGGTGGCTTTTGAAAGTGCAAGCCTCTAAGTACCCCATAGGTAGATTTGGATTCGTTGTCTTGCACAAAGGTGGTACTACACATTTTTTCTATAAATCTTTGCTGAGAGAAAGATTCAAAGAAATAGCCCTCTCATCGGCAAAGACTTTGGGTTCTATAATAACAACATCTTCTATATCTGTCTGTATAATATTCATTAATTTAGCTATTTATGACTTCACTAAGTCTAACAAATATTGTACATAACCATTCTTAGAGAGCTCCTGGGCCAGTTCCTTGAGCTTTTCCTTACTAATCCAACCTTTTCGGTAAGCTAATCTCTTCCAAACAAGAGATTTTCAATCCTTGTCGTTTTTCCAAGGTCTCTACAAAGTTGGTTGCCTCGGTCAGAGAATCATGTGTACCTGTGTCCAGCCAAGCAAAAACCACGACCTAAGAGTTGCACTTTGAGTTCTTTTGCTTGGAGGGAATGCTTGGTTTACCGAAGTAATCTCCAATTCTCCTCGTGCAGAAGGCTTTTATTTGTTTGGCTACCTCTACCACTTTGTTAGGATAGAAATATAGGCCTACAATAGCATAATTGGACTTTGGATCTTTAGGTTTTTCTTCTATTGAAAGAACATTACCATCCGCATCAAACTCAGCCACGCCATAACGCTCAGGGTCTTTTACATAATAGCCAAAGACGGTTTGCCTTTTGCTCCTCTTGCACATTGACTACTGCCTGAGAGAGCATTTGAGAAAAAGGACTGTCCATAGAAGATATTATCTCCTAAGATCAAGCACACATCATCCCCTGCGATAAATTCCTCTCCGATGATAAAGGCCTGCGCCAAACCATCAGGTGAAGGCTGTACAGCATAAGAAAGATTAAGTCCCCATTGACTTCCATCCCCAAGCAAACGATGGAAAGCCGCTGCATCCTCTGGGGTAGTTATAATGAGTATATCTCTAATACCAGAGAGCATAAGCACCGATAACGGATAGTAAATCATAGGTTTATCATAGATAGGAAGTAACTGCTTGGAAACCCCTTTGGTGATAGGGTAAAAGCCTTGTGCCTGAACCTCCTGCTAAAATAATTCCTTTCATACCGAATTTTTTTCGCAAAAGTAAAAATAAAAAAATGAATTAGTAGCCAAGTTTAAGTTTTATTTATGAATAAAAATTAAGATTCTTTAACAAGAGGTTAGTCGTTAGTGGTTAGTATTTGGTCTTTTTAGAGTTAGGACTAAAAACAGTAAGGGCGAATTGCCATTCGCCCTTACTACTGTTATTCTCTATCCTACATCCAGTAAGTAGCAGAATCATGTTTTATCTCGTGCTTCATCTATAAGCGCTTTTACTCTTTCAGGAGTAATGCCATAGTAGTCAGCTATCTCTTTGTAATAGCGAGCAGTGTCTTCTCCCTCCAGAGGAGATAGAAGTAATCACTTGCACTGGTATCTTCTGAGAGAAATCGGTAGTACTACGTGCTTTTCAACTCATCACCAGGAGCATTAAAAGCATAAAAATTCTCCTTGTTGATTATTCTTATTTTTTTAGTTCCTCTTAATACATGGAAAAAGACTTACTCTTATATCATATTTTTGCATAGGCTTTTTCCAGGAGCAAAATAGCCTTTCAATCCCAAAGGATTGTCGGTAAGTTCAGAACGTTTGGTACTATTTTTTTCATCAATTAGGGTCTCCGATAGGTACTTGTTCAGGATCTGTATCACGATAGGTGTAAGTAAATAAAGAAGCTGTATCAGTACTTTCTTGTTGAGTTTTGGTATCGGTATAGCTCTTTACTTCAAAGAAGTGCTGGTGAATAGGGAGCATCTGTGCACTTGTAAACTCGTGGTTCATACGCTCGCCTTTGCTATTGTAATAGACAATTTCCATGGCATAGTGTGCCCCCTCTATCATTACCACAGGAGAGGCCTCAGTTAGTATCTTCCCATCCATATCCTTACGCACCCAGTTTTTTTGGTCGTTTGATCCAGTTCAAACTTGAACCTTTGCACAGGTGCTATGATACTTTCAGGATCTCCATGGAAGCGTACCCCATGAAGGTGTCCTCTGCGGATAACAAATTCTACTCTAGTGGGATCCTCATGACCTTTGTCCTCTTTTTTCATTGTTAGGTTTCTGTGGATCTTTACTACATGAGGTAATTGCTACCCCTAAAAGAGTAGCAGCTAGTACTGTCCTTAGTGCTTAATAAGTGTTTCATCTTATTGTTTTTAATTTTGTTTTTAAGTTGTTTGTATAATCAGCAGGTCGGTTGAACTCAAAGGAAAGTTCGTAAGTATTACTCTCGCGCTTATATTTTAGCTTCACAATAGGCGTATTCTTTGCTTTAGAGCTTTCCACAGCAGGCTTATTAGGATTTGCATTCCAAAAGGATCTCTGCGTCTGTTTCTTTTTAGCTCCTTGTTAGAAAAAAGTAGCGTAGAACTCTTCGTTCGTAAAGTTTTTTCACGGAATACCCCTTATCATCATTTTCTCGGATATATTGATAAGGTTTGCCACAGAAGAAAGAGATATACTGCTCAAAAATACTCAAAAAAATCTCTTTAGGCTGGTCATTCTTAGCTTCTTCCCTGTAGCATCTAAGGGAGTGATGGTAATACTATCCACTCCTTCATAGCTTTTGATAAGGGCGAATATCTAAATCAAATACATTCGCAAAGCTAACCGCTACTTTATATTTTTGCAAAAGGTGCTTCTTGGCGAGTGGCCTCATACACCAAGGGTTCAAAAAGGATTGGACTGTTCATAAGCAACATTCCCATTGCTAAATTTGGCTATAAAAATCGTCCTTCTTTAGAGCAATACTTTTTGTTTAACACTCCTAATTGCAAGGTTGCAAGTGAAAGAGTTTCATTCTCAGTAAAAATCTCTTTTCTTCTCTACCTTCAAGACCTCCTTGACAGAGGTTGTTTGACCTTTTTGGTCGGTAACAGAGAATAAAAAGTCATAATTTCCCTCTTTGGCATCGGCAGGAATATCCACATGTTTGTGTATTTTCCTCCTTTTTCCCTACAAATTCAGTAGAAATCTCCTCTATCTTGAAAGAAGACTCCCCATTGGCATAAGTAATCTGTAGTTTGGTCTCCTTAATCATTCCTTCAGCAGAGAAGAGGGCTTCTATATGTACATCATCACCTATATGACCTATTTTAGAGTTTTTCATGTCCTAACTCCAATTCTTCTATTTTAGGAGCAGGAACATTTTCATCATTTTTATCCTCTTTGGAACAAGAAAAGAGTAAAGCGGCAGAAAAGTGCTACGAAAGAGAACTTTCTAAGTACATTTGTTATTTTTCATTTTTCTAATTTTAGTATTCAACAATATTTTTTTAAAAATTATAATTCAACCTCAGATATACATTGCGCCCTAAGTCGTGGGCGTAATAGCGAAACGATTGGTGTATTCCTTATATAGCTGATTGAAAAGGTTTTCACAGGAGAGCCGTACCGAGAGGGTCTGCTGCTCTGCTATGGCTATGGTACCTCCCACAGCTGCCTCAAAAAGGTGATAGGCATCGGGGGTGGTGGCTACCAGCTCCTGAGAAGGCTCAAAGCGCGTCTGCTTGGCTACAAAGGTATGACCTATACTTGCTTCCAAGGTCTGAAATAAGCCTTTGGGTTGGGCTTTCCATTCCAAAGACTGGCTCAGGCGTGGGGCAGGTATAAAAGGAAAATACCTATCTGTCTTTAGCTCATTGGCAAAGACTACCGACCCTCGTAGCCCATAGGAAAGACGCTGAGCGAACGCTCCCCACTGAACAAGCCTTAGCGAAGCATCTATATCAACTCCACGGAAGAGGGCATCGGCTTGGGTATACTGGAATATAGGATATACCCCAGAGAACAAGGTGCGTGTCTCCCCTGTAGGATAGTCATAGATATAGTTCTTAATGAGCTGTACATAGGCATCGGCTGTAAGATATATACCTCTCTCTGGGTGGGTATAGCTTAGAGAGGTAATCCATTTGGCGCCTGTTTCAGGACTCAGTGAGGCCTCACCCAGATTATAAGTCCCCGCTCCGTGATGCAAGCCACTGCTATAGAGTTCGTTGACCTGAGGTGCTCTCCAGGCCACGCCTATGTTGCTACTGAGTGCCGTGTGAGGAGTTGCCTGCCATGCTCCCCCTAAGCTATAGGTGATATTATGAAAATCATGTTCGCCCCCATAGCGTTGGGGAATACATATCATAGCCATCGGCACTGAGGTACTTATAGTCATAACGCAAACCCGCCTCAGCATTCCAATTGTCCTTATGATACTTCTCATTGCAAAAAGCCCCATAGCCTACTGAAGCAAAGTTGGGAATCACAGGTACCACTCCCGTTCCAGGTTGGTTATAGTTATCTTGTAAGGAAAAAACTACCTCCTACCAAAGTTTTCCAATGTTGGGTATCCATATTCTCCCAAAAGACCTCCGCCAGATGGGTAGTTAACCACATATTAAGGGCTGGAATACGCGTTCTATCCAATCGGCGCACACTGAATTCCTGTCGAATATCCTTTTTGGAAAGCATATTGGGCTGTGAGTTTTCCTCCGAAAGGAAGAAAATAGTAAGCCTTAGCCTTGAGCAGATGATGTATAACTTTCTGCTTAGGAGCTTCTATACTATAGGAAAAAAGGATAGGTGGTAAGTGGCCGACCAATTTCAAAAGCGTGCTAATAGGTCATCCAAGTTGCCTATATGTGATCCATAAAAAGACACCACTCTCATTCTCATATCGACTATAGAACAACTCGGCACTACCTGCTTCCTGTCGCATACCCTATAGCGGTGGAAAAGTTGGCCTCGGCAGCAGCGGTATTGTTCAGCATATAATCGGCTGTGTATATCACCCGAACGCTTGAGCGTTCCCCTGCACACGCCATGCCCATTGGAGCAGCCCAGGCAGCCCACTTTCCAGCTTGAGGGTTGTGGCCGACTTTCGTCCATTGGAGGCAAAGGAAGGAGAGAGCTGCCCGTGTAGCCCATCACCATAAGGAAGCTGGTTTGGTGCAATCACCACTACGCCTCCCAAGGCATCGGAGCCATAACGCACCGCATCGGCACCCTTGATCACCGTAATCTTATCGGCTACAGCAGGGTCTCATCTCAGGGGCATGGTCAGCCCCCATTGCTGTCCTTCTTGGCGCACCTCGTTGTTGAGAATCAAAATACGGTTACTATGTAGCCCATGAATAACAGGTTTTGGCTATAGTAGCTCCCGTTTGTATCATGGAAACCCCTGCCACTGTAGTGAGTACTTTGGCCAACTCCTCTCCTGATTTTTGTTGGAGCTTGGGCTTATCTATAGCCACAGAGGCTGTTACAGGTTTAGCTACATGTCCAATAAGGGTAGTTCCTGCAAGCTGATTGACTTCCTCCTGCATGACCACTTTATAAGGATTAACAGCAGGAATGGCAACGATTGCCTCGTAGTCCAAAAACCCTAAGTAATTCACCTTGATAGGATATTTCCTTTGGCTAAATTGGGGAATATTCACCCTACCTTTGGTATCACTTACAAAAATGTTTGCCTATGAAATGAACAACCGCACTGGGCAAGGGTTGCCCTGCTTTGTCTTCTACTATTAGGGCTGAGGGTCTCTTGCCCATAGAGGAAAAAGCCCATGGCTAATAGAAAAAGACTTAATAGCTTTTTTTCATAATGATTAATGATTAATGCCAATAATGATTAAGGTCAATAATGATTAATGATTAAGGTCAATAATGCCCTATGATTAATAGCCTAACGAAAACTTGGTTATTAATCACTAATCATTGATCATTAAACATTATAGAAAGGAGGACCTCTTAAGAGAAGTTGGATAGAAGAAGATTGTGTTTTTTCTTCTTTTAAGAAAAACACAAGGGTATCATTCGCTGATAGAAGATGATAGACAAAAGTAGTAAAGACGAAACTTTGGTGCAACTGGAAAAACATACAGTCGTGATGCTTTTCCACCTGCGAGATATGGGTATCATGTTCGCACTTTTTACCATGTGCATAGGTACATAATTCCTTTCCTGAGTGGTGATTATGGAAATATTCACCGACAGGAAAAGCTATTTTTAACATGCTCAATAGCAGTAAAAAAAGCAAAGACACGAATATGTAGCTTCCTCTTTTTCATTGGGAGCGTAAAGTTACAAAAATAATACGAAAAAAAGCAAGGAATGTTTAGAGAATAATTGTTTTGGCTTTCTCTATACCATAATACTCATACAGGAAAAATAGGTATCGCACTCAGTACACCTACTTTCTTTTTGAGTTATGGCATATTTTTTTCTTTTTGCTTCTCAAAAAAATAAGTAATTGGGAGAAATATTTTATAGGATACTGATAAAGGCCTAACACTATATAATTCATCTTACAAAGATGTGCCATGATAAGTGCTTTCCATGTCTCTTTGTTATAGGTCTTAAAATCAATATACTTCTGAGCACATTCTTTATTGACTATCCTTTTATAATCAGCTGTACACGCTGCTATTTTATCTTTGAAATCCTGCCAATTATTGTAATGCTTCAGTGCCTCTAACATAGGATAACTGATATAGAGCTTGCCGTTTTCTGTCTCATTATCAAAGGTTTTTCAGTAGTGCCTCCAGCTTAACAGGAGAGGCATTGGAGGCATGTGCATCATAATCAAAGAAGAGATAAATTTCAGAGAAAGTATCTCGGCTATAATCCTTTAAGTCCCTTATACGCTTTTTCAAAATAGAAAAAACATCTAAAGAAGCGTCTTGCTTTATCTCATTATATAGTGCGTAGATTACTGTACCAAATACACAAGTAATCATTGTTCTGCCTACAAAGAAGTTTTCCTGAAGACTCTTTACTACAACTTCCTCTTTGGCTCCCTCCATTACAAAAAGAATTTTTATGCGATGTGGAATCCATTACTTTTTGTAGATTTTTTTCAAGATTATGCGCCTCTCTCAGTTCCTTGTCTGTAGCATTGGCTAAAAGAAACAATTGACCGCTTATCCATTAGAAAATAACAATCAGGACGTAATAAATCATTGGTCATTATAGAGGTGTTGTGAGTGGTAAGAACAAACTGTACCTGTGTGTTTTTAAGTTCTTCTACAATGAGTTTGGAAAGCTCAAAATGATAAAAAGCATCAAACTCATCTACAAATAGGAAAGAGACCTTCCCTTGCTCTCGTATATCCTGAAACCAAAGATAGAATAAGGCCAAAGATTCTGTTCCTGTGAAGCTATATCCCAGAAAGGAATACTCTTATTTTCAAAAATCAAAAGCTAACACTTGCTTATTTAGCGTATTGACTACCTTCAATTTGCATTCTATTCCTGCTCTATTTAAAAAATTTTGAAAATCAGCTACATTATTCCTTTTGATTATATCTTCTGTTATAGAACCTTCTTTTGTCTCAAGGCCTATATAGTTAGTATCTCTGAGCGTACGGAAGAATAGCATTCTATCTACAAAGAGTAAAAAAACTTTTTGAACACTGTATTTATCTCATTTTCCTCTAATACCGCATTATTCTTTACATATTTCAGCACAGATATTTCATAGTTATCAGCCAAATCAGTATTTAAAGTCTCCGCTCCTTTAAACCTTACAAGTGCTTTATTACTTTTTTTGCCTATCAATATAAGCTAAGCATACATTATCCATTAACAATTCTTCATAGATAATGGTTTTATAGTCCTTTTTTTCCTGTATTTGTACACTATTTTTTTATATCATCAATCACAAATTCGTAATAGAATGCTACATAATTCTCTTTGCTATAGGCATTCATGTAATGGTTATAATCCAATTCGCTCTTTCTCTTATCGGTAAGATGCTCCACTATATCAAAAAAATAGCAAAAACCCAAGTTGGATTTTTCCTACTCCATTCTTACCATATACAATAGCACTGCGAACAAGATGATTCTTTATACAATTTTCATTGAAATCATATCTATCTTCTCTAGAGGTAAGATCCCACTGAAAAATCATCTTGAAAACTTTTTAAAATTGGATACTTTGAATTTGGCTAACATGGGGTTGATTTTAAAGTATTAATACTTCACTTCTTTACGACTTGAGACAAGCAGTGCTACTAATAGACAGACAATGGTAGTAAAGGCTACATTGATCAAGGTCTTTTTCAAGCAATAGAGCCATAGCTGCCACTGGAAGGTATCTAATAGAGAGAAAATCAGATGAAAGATTAGCGAGAAAGAAAGTACATAAAAGCACTCGCAGGGTAGAGCTTACTTGTAACAGATTGACCGGTTGATCTTCAAAAACTCTGCCCGAAGAACAAGCGAATGAGCAAAGGACGAAGAAAGACCACACAAAGGGTCGCACAACTATAAAGTCCACTAGTGTTGGAGAGTGCATCTATAGCAAGACCAGAGAGGGCGGCCAATAGCAGCAAAAAGTGCCCTATCGGCTACCGCAGGATAGGTCATAAAGAAAAAGCAGGTATAAGGCAGGATTGGCATACCCGAACAGGTTCATGTTGTTCAGCAGTATGCCTTGCAAAAGTACCCAGCCTATGAGCTGTAAAATATAAGACAAACTATTCATTGGCTTGCTCTTGTATCTGTTCTTCTAATTGTTGGATAGGGACTTGGTCTTTGTTTTTGATAATATACACATGTTGCAGCTGTTGCATATCGGTAAATAACTTCACTTGGGAGAGTAGGGAGTTATCCCGTGTATTGGCATTGACACTAAGTACACGCCCTATAGGAATCCCTTTGGGGAATATACTCGAATGACCTGCGGTAACAATGGAGTCACCTACAGAAATAGGTGCTAGGCTAGGTATATCGGTCAGTTGCACTATGGTAGGGTCTTTCCCATCCCAAGAGAGGGTACCATAGTAGCCTGATTTCTTATGGGTTGCACTGATTTTAGAACGTGTATTAAGGACAGACTGCACTGAGGCATACCGCGTGGTTGCCTTGTCTATGATTCCTACAATTCCTCTGGGAGAAACCACTCCCATATCCTCACGGATACTATCGCGTAATCCTTTGTCTATTATCAAATAGTTCTTGGACAGATGACAACTATTCTTAATCACCTCCGCCCTATAGACGGCATATTGCTCTGGGGAGTACAACAGTATAGGATCCTTAGAAAGTTGTTCCAACTTCTGGGCGCGCTCTCTGAGCAACTGTTCGTGCAACTGTTTGTTCTCTTTGGTCAACTGCTCGTTCTGCTGCTTGAGGAGAAATACTCCTGTACCCCACTGCGCAAGAGATAGATATCCCCTACTACATCGGAGGCTATATATAGGAACTTGGACTGCTGGAAAGAATTCCCTCCGAGCACAAAAGAAAAAGAAAAAGCAAATAAAAGCAGGAAAAGCAGGAAATCTTTTTGTCGCTTAAAAAACAATAAAATCAGCCGCATCTATTTCATCAAGATAGTTTTGAACTTCTCTATATTTTTTTGAGTGTAATTCCTGTTCCTCTTACCACAGCACGTAGTGGATCTTCGGCTACATATACGGGCAAGTCGGTACGCATAGAAATACGCTTATCAAGCCCACGGAGCATGGAGCCTCCTCCTGCCATATAGATACCTGTATTGTAGATATCGGCAGCGAGCTCTGGCGGCGTCTGGGAGAGTGTTTCCATAATAGCGTCCTCTATACGTAGGATAGATTTGTCCAAGGCCTTGGCCACTTCACGATGGGAGATTTCTACCTGTTTGGGTTTTTCCTGTAAGTAGGTCGCGACCTTGTACAAGCATAGGATCTGGTGGAGAATCAATATCCTCAATAGCTGCACCTGTATTGATCTTGATATTCTCAGCCGTTGTTTCCCCTATATAAAGGTTATGACGGGTACGCATATAGTAGATGATATCGTTGGTAAAGACATCCCCTGCAATTTTCACTGACTTATCACAAACAATGCCTCCTAAGGAAATCACCGCAATCTCGGCTGTACCGCCCCCTATGTCAATAATCATATTCCTTTGGCTTGCATGATATCTAGGCTCATCCCAATGGCAGCGGCCATAGGGTTCATAAATAAGAAAGATCTCTTTACCATTGACCCTCTCACAGGATTCGCGTACGGCACGCATCTCTACCTCGGTAATACCAGAAGGAATACATACCACTATCTTAAGCGAAGGAGAGAAGAAGCGCCTTTTAAGCGGCGGAATACTTCTGATAAAAAGCATTAATCATCTGTTCGGAGGCGTCGAAGTCGGCAATAACCCCATCCTTAAGCGGGCGAACAGTCTTGATACGTTCGTAGGTCTTTCCCTGCATCAGTTGTGCTTCTCTACCTACTGCGATAATCTTGTTAGTGCTTAAATCACGTGCCACTATGGAAGGGCTATCCACTACGACCTTATCCTTGTGAATAATAAGTGTGTTTGCTGTCCCTAAGTCAATGGCTATCTCTTCTGTTAAGAAATCAAAAATCCCATCGTAAAAACCTTTTTATCTATGTTAAATAAATATATACTATTGTCGAGCTATTGGGTCTCTTCTCTCACTATTGGAGAAGAGACATTTTTTTAACCGTCAAAGGTAAGAAAAAATCAAAGAAAAAAACCTATAAAAAAATGTTTTTCTTTGATAAAAATCAACCGCTCTTATTTAAGAAAAAACCGCTCCCCTATAGGAGACGGTTTTTGAAGAATGATGAATGATATAAGAAATGTGTAACGTTTAATATCCTTCGTTTTGAGATACTCCGCCACTGTTAGGACTATCTACTTCAGACTTAGGTATAGGGAATGCCAGTAGCTTATCTCCTATATTTCGGCTTCGGACAACATTGCCTGCACTGTTAAGTTGCGGAATGGCTGCTGCCCAACGGAGCAAATCCCAATAGCGCTGTCCCTCACCTACGAGCTCTCTTACACGCTCTTTCTTAAGATCGTCTAAGGTTACAGCACTAACATCCGAAAGGCCTCTTTCGTGGCGGAGCGTATTGTAATACCCTTGGTTTTATTACCTGTACCTCTGCGGTCATCAGTATTAAGATGGGCTTCTATGGCATTGAGCAATACCTCTTCGTAACGAATGACCTTGATATTATTGCTTCCCTGTAAGCCATAGAACTTATTGTTAAGGAAATACTTGGTTTGTCCGCCCTAAAACCCCAGAAGTGATAAAGGTTCTTCTCACATCATTGGCCTCATAGAGGGCTACTGCCTGCTCGGATACTGCCAACTGTGCATAACCTGGGGAGTAGTGTACCAAATAATCATACGCATCAGAACTCAAGGAGCTAGTAGTACCTACGGTAAGTTCAAAGACGCTATTTCCCGCATCGGGTTTGGAGAAAGTTCCTTGCAAATCATCTTTGGCCGCTATCGGCATACTTCCCTGAAGAGATAATCTCTTCGGAGAGTTCAGCTACCTTTGCATAATCGCCTTTGTAGAGGTAGTAACGAGAAGCGATGGCCTTGAGCGCCAAGGGAGAAATATAGTTTTTCTCGGACGAGCTGGTCTGCTCTACCACATCACCTATGGCCTCAAATAAGGCATTGGCTCGATTAAGGTCGCTTTCTATCTGTGCCTCTGTCTGTGCTACAGTGGCACGAGTAGAGCTGGCATTAGGATCGTACTGCAATGGTATAGGCACCCCTAGAGTACCCCCAGCATATTGCTGACCATAGAGGCGAAGCAAGTCAAAGAGTGCCAAAGCTCGTACAGTATAGGCTTGCCCTTTGAGTCGCTTAATCTCATTGGCTGTCTCTTGGGGATCATTACTTCCTCCCAAGTGAGGTTATCAGCTGCATTGATAGCAATATTGGCATTTCAATTACCCTATAGATAGCCTTCCAAGTACTTTCCGCCTCTTGTTCGGTCGTCTTCATCGTATAAGTAGAGACCCCTAAGAGACGCCCCGTCTTCTCGGTGTTGTACATCTCATCGGAGCGTACTTCCCCATAGGCACGATAGTAGGTGCCTAAGTAATTGACATCACGCATTTTCACATAAGTCCCATTGACAAAAGAGGTAAGCTGCTCTACGGAGGTAAGCGGAGCCATTTGTTCCCCTTGGTGAAATTGGGTTTCTGTAAAGTCCTTACTGCAAGAGGTCAGTGCAAAGCCTGTAGTAAGAGAAAGGAGGGTATATATAATTTTTTTCTCATTGTAAATCAGTATTATAGGTTAATATTTACTCCAAAAACTTACGGTTCTAAGGAAGGAAGTCCAAATGCTGTTTGTCCTCCTACTGAATAGTCAGGGTCTCCCTTGAAGTTCTTATCAAAGTTATGTGTCCAAAGGTTGTCGCCTAAAGCATAGAACTCTAAGCCCTTGAAATATGTCTTCTCTAACCATTCAGTTTTGAGTTTGTAAGAGAGCTTTTACAGTCTGTAAGCGCAAGTAGTCGCCTTTTGTATAAGAAGCGTGAGGAAACAGCTGTAGAACCTGTATTTTCACCCCATATAGGTTTTGGATGGTCGGAGTTGCGGTTCTCAGGTGTCCAATAGTTGTTATACTGAGACTTGTAACCTGGGTAGATATGGGTAATTCTACCGTCGCTACGTCCGAATTGGCCTAAAGCATCATAGATTTTGTTCCCAAAACCATAAGAGAATTGTGCCAAGAGTGTCCAGTTCTCATAAGAGAGCTTGGTATCAAATCCACCATATAGGGTAGGAATGGCGCTACCTTGTATAGCTTCGTGAGCCTCATTATAGTTTTCAGTGGTCGCTCCTCCTTCTCCATTGATATACCAGCGAGGATTTCCGTTTTCAGGATTGGCACCTGCCCATTTCTTAAGGTAGAAAGAGTTCACTGCTTCTCCCTTACGGATAATACGACGACCTGTGATGATATCATTCTCATCATACATCTTGGTAACCTCATTCTTTAGTGTACTGATATTTCCACCAAGGCTCCAGTTAAGTCCGTTTTCGCTTTCAAGTATTTTGGCATTGAGTGTAAATTCAAGTCCTTTGTTGACCATTTCCCCTATATTGATGAATCTTACTGCATCCTCTGTCTTTTCATCATAAGCCCTTGAGCAATAGAAAGTGGAGAGGCGAAGATCATATCCTTGGTTTGCTTATTAAAGTAAGCCACAGACAAGGTAATTCTGTCCTTGAACAACCCCTAAGTCAAAACCAATATTGAGAGGAGAGAGTGTTTCCCAACGCAAGTCCTTGTTATTTACCCTACAGGATAAGCCCCAGGGGCATTGTTATAGTTGTAACTATATCGGTATAGCGCATAAGGAGAGACATCCACCAAGTTACCTACTTGTCCATAGGGAGGCTGAGAGTTTCAATTGGGATATCTTCTTCCATTGTTTGAGTGTTTCCAAACGGGCAAAAATCCACCCCTACCCCTACAGAACCAAAAGTAACCTGTCTGGTTATCTGTCCAGAAGTTGGACACACGGTCTTGGCGGCCAGAGAGGTCAAGTAGGGAAGAACTTATCATAGTCATAGTGAGCAGTGAGCGCATAACCGCCACGAGAATCCACATTGTCAGTACCTGTAGTACCTACAGGAGATAAAGTTGTACAAAGATTTGAGCTTATCGGAACCTACTTGTTGTGCTTTAGCTCCTAAGACTTGCTTATCGGTACGGTAAGCCTCTTGGATCAGATTCACAGAGAAATTGTTCTTATCCTTGATCTTAAAGTCATAGGAGAGAATGTTCTGTACGTTGAAGCTAAAGATACGCGTGGTATACCAAGTACTTTCTCCTCTGGTTTCTTTCCCATCACCATGTAAGGGAGAGAGGTAACTCTTTTGGGGTAAGGTCTATATACTCAGGGGCGAAAACAAACTTATAAGTAAGGTTGTCCCAAATCTTGTAATCGGCTTGGAAGTTACCAAAGCCTCTGACTGTTTCAGCCTTATACTGGTTGATGCCTTGCAGGGCAGCCACATTGTGGAGTCCGTTTCTCAATTCCCCATTAACCCCATAGTTGTAAGTACCATCGGGATTATAAGCTCTATCAATAGGCTGTAAGAGGTATTGCCCTAAGATAGGGTTTCCATAGTTAGCTCCATCGAGCTGGGTTACGGTTTGCCCATAAGAGAGCTGAATATCGGTAGCCAACGTAAGGCGATCACTTGCTTTATAATTGATTCGGTTAGAGTTAGTTACACGGTGAAATCCTGTTGATTTCACGATACCATCTTGGTTATAATATCCTACAGAGGAGTAGTAGCTTAACTTTTCATTTCCTCCCGATACAGAAGCGTTGATTTTCTGCATAAGTGCAGCAGCATTCTCGGTGATTTTTCGCCAGTCAGTATTGATATGTCTGTTATTGTAAAGCTCTTGCAAGGACTCCCCTATATCTCCTGTCAGAGTACCTGCGTTAAGAGCAGCCAAGAGCGCTGTTTTGTCATTGTTGGGAAAAAGCAGCCGCTCCTTCTTCAGAGTTAAGATAGGAATCATATAGGATACTAAGCCACTGGGTTGTGGTAAGGAGTTCTTCCCCTGCTGAAGCACGAGAGACCAGACCTACTTCACTGCTTAGATTGTACTTAGCATCACCTTTTTACCTGATTTGGTAGTGATGATAATCACCCCTGTACCAGCATCCGCCCCATATACGGCTGTAGAAACAGCATCCTTGAGGACAGTTACACTCTCTATATCATCGTCGTTGAGGTTGGCTAGCACGTTGGTAGAGAAAGTATCTCCTTGGGAGTGATTTCCCTGGTTTTACGTACCCCGTCAATGATATAGATAGGGGTTGTTACGCCCATTGACAGAGGCCTGCCCACGAATACGTAGGTTGGCATTACCCCCAGGTTGTCCAGAGGTAACCCTCCTTGCACCCCTGCTACCTTACCCGAAAGGGCTTTATCTACAGAGGCTGCGGCACTGTTGGAGACATTATCCACTTTTCCTATGGAACCTGTGGCCTCCTTTACCGCTTGTTTCTGACCGAAACCGACGAAGACAAACTCGTCAATCTCTTCTACATCCAAGAGTAAGGCCACATCTATCTTGCGGGTCTTAGCCGTTACCTTATGGTCTTGGGGCTTTGTACCCAATGGAAGAGAACTCCAAAACTTCCCCCTCTTTTTACTTTGAGGGGTAAGTACCCTTCTCATCGGTAGAGACCCCTTTGGTAGTACCCTTAACGATAACAGAGGCACCGAATAGGGGTTCTTGATTTTCGTCCTTCACCACCCCAGAGACAGTACGCTCCTGAGCGAGGGACAACTGACATACTCCTAAGAATAAGAGCAGCAGATAAGCAACTTTTTTTAATTCTCATATATCAACTATTTTAAAGACGCTGCAAAATTACAAAAAAATATTCTAAATAGAATTATCTTTTGCATTTATTTAAAAATAGATTTTTTTAATCTATCAATAATTACAAAGGTAAAAAAATAAAAATACTGCTCTCCTTTTGCCTAACACTTAACTAACTGATTGTTAATCTTTTACACAAGAGAAAGTAGCTATTTTTAAATATGAAAACAATAATTTCTACAGAGTTACTTATGTGAAAAAAATATCTGATATTTAATACATATTCAAAAAGGGAGAAAACTGTTCCATTGTATGGAACAGTTTTCCGAACTAAAAAGTATAAAGGGATTGCTTTTTCGTTTAGTATCCATCATTCTGAGGGACATTGCTGTACTCACTATTGCGCTCTGCTTGAGGAATAGGGAAGGCAAAAAGCCTTATTAGGTACTGTCCTATTCTTAGCAGGATTCACCGCTCCTGTGATTTCATACTGAGGTACAGCATCTCCCCAGCGGAGTAAGTCCCAATAGCGGAAGCCCTCGCCTAAGAGTTCTCTTAGTCTTTCTTTCTTGAGTTCCTCAAGGGTAAGAGAAGTAGCTGCTGCTGCTGTAAATCCTCTTTGTGCTCTGAGCCGATTATAGTAGGTAAGCGCCTTAGTTTCATTACCTTTCTTTAGGTAGGCCTCGGCAGCATTGAGCAAAACTTCCTCATAACGTACCAACTTCACGTTGGCTTGGGATTGTAGGGTCGGAGAACTTCCCATTCAAGAAATAACCAACTCTACTATTTCCTGCAAAGAGATTTCCTCTGGCATCTGCATCATCAAAAAGGCTTAGTGCATAATTGGTAGGTAAGAGGGTTCTATAACCTCTACTATTGAATAAAGTACCCATATCCTGAAGCACCGAGAGAGCCACTCACTCCAACGGCCAATTCAAAGATACTATTGTTAGCATTGGCCTTAACAAAGGAAGCTGCCAACTCCGCCGCAGGGACTACTTCATATTTGCGTGAGGCCATGATCTCCTCAGAAAGAGTAGCTACCTTATCCCAATCGCCTTTGTAGAGGTAAAAACGCGATTGGTAGGCCTTTACTGCCATAGGAGACAGTTTGGTCTTATCAGTGGTATTTACCAAGCCTGCAAGCGTTTTTCGCTGTGCGGTAGCAGCTTCTTGGAACAATTGTATAGCCTTGTTAAAGTCGGCTTCTATTTGAGCCTCTGTCTGCTCTATAGTAGGACGAGTGGTGTTAGCCAAAGCGTTGTACTGCAAAAGGCAGTGGTACGCCGAGGGTACCCCTGTATACTTCTGTCCATAGAGGCGAAGTAGGTCAAAGAACGCCATACCACGGATCGCATAAGCTTGTGCTTTTTATAGCCTTAACTTCACCGGGATTAGCTGCCCCGCCTCCTGCTTTTTTTGAGAGGAGAGGTTATCAGGTGCATTGATCACATTGTTGATGTTGGCAATCACTCCATAGATTGTTGTCCAAGTATCTCGTGCATCTCCGTTATTAGCATCCATTGTATAAAGGCTCTCTCCTCTGAAACGTCCTACTCTAGTGTTATTATACACTTCATCGGAGCGCACTTCTCCATAGGCCAAGTAATAAGCACCTAAATACTCCTTTTACTCTCATCTGGGCATAGGTACCATTGACAAAGGAAGAGGCTTCTTCTACGGTTTTAAGGGGTTCTGCTTGTTTGGATTGGAAAAAAATTGAGTCTCTGTAAAGTCCTTACGGCATGAGGTAAGCAGCAAACCACCTGTAAGAAAAAGAGAGGTATATATAATTTTTTTCATTTCTCTAGTATTTTATAGATTAACATTTACACCAAAAGCTATAGGTCTTCAAGGTTGGAAGGGTAAAAGAGGTTTCTCCACCGATATTCAAATCTGGGTCTCCCTTATAGTTCTTGTCAAAATTATAAGTCCATACATTGTTACCTAACATATAGAATTCCAATCCCTTAAGATAAGTACCATCCAAGAACTCTGGTTTCACTCGATAAGAGAATCTAACAGTCTGCAATCTTACAAAATCCCCTTGTATTGGTAACGGGTAGAGAAGCTGGTAGCATTCTTGTTCCCTTCTCCTAAAAATAGGTTTAGGGTCTCTTGCATTTTTGTTCTCAGGTGTCCAATAGTTACCCACTTGAGAAGCATTTCCTGGATAAGAACTCAATAAACCACCATCGCTATTAACATAGGAAGCAAAGCCATCTATGATTCTATTTCCTCCTGAATAGGTAAGATCAGCCGAAAGGGTAAAGTTCTTGTAAGAGAGCTTGGTATCCACCCCACCATAGTAGGTAGGGCATAGCACTTCCCTGCAGGCCATATCCGGCCTTATTATAATCATTGGTAGTTTCTCCGCCTTCACCATTGACATACCATAGCGGGTCTCCATTTTGAGGATCTACCCCTGCCCATTTCTTCATATAAAAAGTTCTAGCGGCTTCTCCTTCACGCATGATACGGCTGCCTGAGATCACATCCTTACCTCCGTAGAGCTTGGTTACTTCGTTCTTTTGAGAAGTGAAGTTGGCACCTAAGTTCCATTTGAAGCCATCGCCTTCGTTATCTACAATTTTGGTATTGAAGGTTAGTTCCACCCCTTTGTTAACCATCTCTCCTATGTTCTTATATACACTGGTATTTCCTTGTGCTCTAGAGTGGTACGGCAAAGATCATATCGGAGGTTTTCTTGTGGAAGTAAGCCACTGAGAAGGTAATACGATCCTTTAAGAAGCCCATATCCAAGCCTAAGTTAAAGGGAGAAAGGGTTTCCCAACGAAGATCCTTGTTATCTACTCCACTGATGTAGCCTCCTACTTGGTCATTGTAGTTTGAAAGATAAGCGTGGACTGCATAAGGGGATACGTCCACCATATTACCTACAGAACCATAGGGAGGTAGAGAGTTTTTAACTGAGATACTTTTTTTCCACTTTTTTTAACCGCTTCCAAGCGAGCAAAGTCAAGCCCTATCCCTACAGAGCCAAAGTAGCCTGTCTTGTTGTCATCCCAAAAGTTAGAGATACGGTCTTGGCGCCCAGAGATATCAAAGAGGAAGAACTTATCATAGTCATAGTGGGCAGTTACTGCATATCCACCACGAGAGCTTACCGCTCTAGATCCTGAAGTACTTACAGGTTTGATAAAGTTGGACAAGGTAGTCAGTCCACTAGGACCTACATTATGTGCCCTCAGCAGCAACTCTTCTATAATCTGACTTATAGGCTTCTTGGATTAGGTTTACATAGAAATTGTTCTTTTCCTTATACTTAAAGTCATAGGAGAGTATGTTCTGTACGTTAAAGTTAAAATAACGAGTAGCATACCATTCGCTCATTCCTCCATGGTTGTACCCATCTCCATGAAGTGGGTTATAGTATTTATCTTCCATGATATTGATAAACTCAGGAGCAAAATACAAATTTGTAAGTAAGGTTCTTTAGTATCTTATAATCTGCCTGAAATTTCCAAATGCTCTAGCTGTCTGGGTTTCTATATAGTTCATCTGTTGGTTTGCCACACTATTTTGAAGCCCATTAGACATTTTTCCATCACTTCCTCCCAGATAAAGTGTCCCGTCAGGGTTGTAAGCACGATCGGTAGGTTGTAGCAGGTACTGTCCTAAGATAGCGTTACCAAATTTTTCCTCCATCGGGCTGAGAAAGGGTACGCCCATAGGAAAGCTGGAGATCAGTGGCCAAGGTAAGACGATCATTGGCACGATAGGTGATCTTGTTACTATTGGTTACACGTTGGAACCCTGTTTGTTTTTACGATCCCATCTTGTTTGTAATAGCCCAAAGATGAATAATAGTCGAACCTATCATTCCCCGCCTGATACGGTACCATTTACTTTCTGAAGGAGTGCAAAGCTATTTTCTGTTTCCTTACGCCAGTCGGTATTGATATTTCTCTTATCATACAATTCTTGAACAGACTCTCCCTAATTTTGCAGTTGCCAATTGTCCAGCAGCAAGTTTAGCCAAGAGTGCCTCCTTATTATTATTAGGAAAAAGTTTTGTTCCTTCTTCTGAATTGAGATAGGCATCATAAATCATGTTAAGCCATTCGGCTGTAGTGAGGTTTTTCTCTCCTGTAAGAGCACGAGACCATACCCACTTCGCTATTGAAACTGTACTTGGCTTCTCCTTTTTACCAGACTTAGTGGTGATGATAATCACCCTGCACCTGCATCGGCACCATAGGCGGCAGTAGAAACGGCATCCTTAAGAACAGTTACACTTTCTATATCCTCATCGTTGAGGTTGGCCAAGATGTTGGAAGAAGTAGCCGCAGAAGATAGTTGTCCTTGGCTGACACGTACCCCGTCTATGATATAGATAGGATTGGTACGCCCATTGATAGAGGCCAAAACCACGGATACGAACATTGGCGGCACCTCCAGGTTGTCCTGTGGTCACCCCTCCTTGTACCCCCTGCGATTTTTCCCAGAAAGGGCTTTATCCACAGAGGCAGCCGCACTGTTGGAGACATTATCCACTTTTCCTATGGAACCTGTGGCCTCCTTTACGGCTTGTTTTTGTCCGAAACCAACGAATACGAACTCGTCAATTTCTTCTACATCCAAGAGCAAGGCCACATCTATCTTGCGGGTTTTACCCGTTACTTTGTGAGTCTTGCGTTTTTGTACCCGACAGCCGTGAACTCCAACACATCCCCATCTTTTTACTTTGAGGGAGTAGGCTCCGTTCTCATCGGTAGAAACCCCTTTGGTAGTACCCTTGACAATGACAGAGGCACCTAACATAGGTTCTAAGTTCTCGTCCTTCACCACTCCTGAGACTGTCTTCTCCTGAGCGAAGGCTCCTTGTAACACTCCTATACATAGGAGCAAAAGATACATCACTTTAGTTCTCATATATCAACTATTTTAACAAAGGACAAAATTACAAAAACCAAAGAGAACAAAAAGAACTTTTTAAATTATATTTAACTACACAACCACAAATATACACTTTCATCAGTTTTTTTAAAGTTATTTTCTACTAACTTTACTTTTTACTGTATTATCCTGTTTTTATACGGTTTCATAAATGCAAAAAAAGTGATAAATACGAAAAACAACTAACTTTCTTGAAAAAAATATCAAATATTTTTAGGGAATTAAACAACGATTACTCATCAGTAATTAACGTGAGTTCGATATAACGAAAGCTCCCACAGATTTTCACGGATTTCACAGATTTTCTATGTTTGTGTAATTGTACTGTTGTGATTTACACAGATTTTTATAAGGCCAAAGGCCTTATTTATCCGTGGAAATTAAGGAGTTATACTTAGTTGTTGTATCATTCTCTCCGTGAAAATCCGTGGAATCTGTGGGTGAAAAAAATATAATTTTGCTTACGTCGAACTCGCGTTAATTAGTCATTCGAATCAATAGTTAAAAATATTATTTACTAACTTTCTAAGACGCAATAAATTGCGTCTCTACCCTAACGCTGGCTAAGACAACTCCCGATGAGCGTAGCCATCTGTAGAGACGCAATTTATTGCGTCTTAACGAATTAGATTATACAGATATTTTTTTATAGTCAATCATATTTAGAATGCGAATAAAATACGAATAAATAAGGCAAGGGATTCATTCCTAATTTACTCTCTTTCAAGGGCTAATTGCCATTAGCCCCCTACACCTGCTCATGCCATTTTTTTCGCAAACTATTTCTGTTTGACTATAACTACTGACTTAAGTTTCGCAAGCTCTGTAATCAACTGATTCTCAAAAACATCCCCTACCCTCAAGGCAGGGCTGTATAATCATATTCATGATCTGATTTATAACATTCATAAGTTCTTTAAAATCACTGATCCCCCACTCCATAGCTAACTTATCAGAGTCCTTTCCATTGAGACGAAATAGACTGATTGATATGTCTCATTGAAAAGATTCTCAGAGCATCCCAGATTTGCTTTACTCTATCCTCCATCATTAGTGTATCCTTTACCCAATCGTAAACGATTTTCATACCCTCAATGAGAACGTATATGATTTCGCAAGAACTTAGCTTTTATTTTTGCAATACTGCTTATATGACAGCATTTCGGTGCTTTTCTCCTTTCAACATGGCGTAGTTTCTATAATTCGCTTTATACCAGACCATCCAGGAGATTCCCCAATAGACCTGAATACGCACTCATCACGTCCTCTCCTGAGGATCGTTCTGATAAGATCCATCAGGTATTTTCCCAGCTATATTCTTTTATCTGATTAAAAGATTCTTTTGATTGCCTTTCACTTGTACACGTAATCATTTTTGACTTCAATAGTTTCACGTTTTTGACACGTAGCGCATCTGCATGCACCCTCATATCCAGGCTTGCAGGTTTTTGAACAGCATAAATTTCAGACTCTTGTCTCCATCCATCACAGCTACAATACCTCTTTCGAGAAGCAAAACACTTATCAACGAAACAGATCTTTGATAATCATTTTGAGGATCTACTGTCCCAGCACTGCTTTTTCCATCACTGGCAGCAGTTTCACCTCGACACTGGTAAAAATGGGCTGCCCACTGATTGGCTACGTCGCAAACTCGTCAAAATCAATTTCCATAAATATCCTCCTACTAGAACCATATGGGTACTTTACAAAGTTAGATATTTTTGAACTCCCATTGGTTTCTTTGAGGAACGACCTATTTTCTCGATGCAGTATAGCCAGACATCATTGCTGTAGCACATCAAACAGTTAGCATTTATGGCGAATGCCACGTCTTTTTCTAGTATCCTATACTAGATAACATTTCTATCAGTGTCATAGACTTTTACATTTTATTGGAGTGCAAAAATAGTAATTTAAAAGAACTTATACAACTTTATAACAGCCCTGCCCCTCAAGGGGGAGTTAGTAAGTGATAGAGGTTCAATAAGTTATAAAAGGGAAATTTTCTAATTTAATAAACAAATTAGACCATTTCAACGCCCTTAAAGCTCCCCTTTGGAGGCAGGGCTGTTATAAAGTTGTATAAGTTCTTTTAAATTACTATTTTTGCACTCCAATAAAATGTAAAAGTCTATGACACTGATAGAAATGTTATCTAGTATAGAGGATACTAGAAAAAGACGTGGCATTCGCCATAAGATGCCTAACTTTTTGATTATGTGCTTAACAGCAATGATGTCTGGCTATACTGGCTATCGAGAAATAGGTCGTTTCCTCAAAGAAAACCAATGGGAGTTCAAAAAATATCTAACTTTCTGTAAAGTACCTACATATGGTTCTATTAGGAGGATATTTATGGAAATTGATTTTTGACGATTTTGCGACAAAAATTCAATCAGTGGGCAGCCCAATTTTTACCAATGTGTCAAGGTGAAACACTTGCCATTGATGGAAAAAGCAATTGCTGGGACTATTAAAGATCCTCAAAATAATTATCAAAAATTTTTGTTTCATTGATAAGTGTTTTTTTGCTTCTCAAAGAGGTATTGTAATAGCTTGTGATAAATTGGAGAACAAAAAGAGTCTGAAATTTATACTGTTCAAAAACTCTTACAAGCCTTAGATATTGAGGGTGAAATTATTACCTTAGATGCGCTACATTGTCAAAAAACTCTTGAAACTATTGTAAAGTCAAAAAAATGATTACATTGTACAAGTAAAAGGCAATCAAAAAGAATCTTTTAATCAGATAAAAAAGAATATAGCCTTAGGAAAATACCTAATGGATACTTATCAAGAACAATCCTCGAGAGAGGACGTGATGAGTTGCGTATTACAAAGGTCTATAAAAATATTGAGGGAATTTCTCCTGAATGGTCTGGTATAAAAGCGAATTATAGAAACTACACGCTATGTTAAGAAAAAAAGGAGAAGAAAGCACCGAAATTGCTTATCATATAAGCAGTATTGCTAAAAATAAAGCTAAGTTCTTTGCAAATCATATACGTTCTCATTGGGGTATAGAAAATCGTTTACATTGGGTAAAGGATACACTAATGATAGAGGATAAGAGTAAAACCAAATCTGGGAATGCTCCTGAGAATCTTTCAATAATGAGAAATATATCAATCAATCTATTTCGTCTCAATGGAAAGGACTCTATTAAGTTAGCTATGGAGTGGGGAATCAGTAATTTTTAAAGAACTTATGAATTTAATATATTATAAATCAGATTATAATATGATTATATAACAGCCCTGCCTTTGGAGGGGGTTGGGGGAGGTTTTTACAAATAATTGTTTATCAGTTACTTGCAATTTCAATAGCAACCTAAAAACAACTTGCGAAACTTAAACTACTGATTTGCATTAGTCACTAGTCACTAGTCGTTAGTCATTAGTCATTAGTCATTACCCTCTGTTTTCATAGCGCATAGCGGCCACTGGTTCTATCTTAGCGGCTTTGCGGGCAGGGAAAGTACCTGCAAAAAAATACCTGAAAAGCACCATAATAAAGACCGCCAAGAGGGCAATACCCATATCTATTTCGGTTGTTTTGAGCAGTCCCATGCCCCCTGAAGCCGCCAATACCATATTAACGAGCTTGAGTACCCCTACACCTAAGAACATACCCAACAAGCCCGACGCTAAGGTGATCATCAGCGCTTCCAAGAGCACTTGTATAGTAATATGGTAAGGAGTAGCCCCAATAGCCATACGCAGACCAAACTCATTGGTACGCTCCTTGACTACGATAAAGAGGATATTGGTTACACTGACCATTCCACTGATCAAGAAACATAGTCCCACTATCCAAATAAACACACTGATACCTGTAAAAAAATACTATTAACACTAGATATTTCTTCCTCGAAAGCGCGTACATAGACCGCATTAGGATCACTTTCATCAAAACGCAGATTACGCGCTAAGTAACTAGTTATTTTCACCTTGAAATCAGGAACAGAGATTTGTGCATCATCTCTTAAATAGAGCGCAAAAGTAGACATATTGGGCGCATCTTCAATATTGCAAGTAAAAGCTCGGAAAAAGGCACAAATATGTCTGATTCAACTCTTTGACTCACCATATCATCATTTTTCATCACCCCAATCACTCGGTAATACACGCCCCCTACATCAATGAGCTTATCCAAAAGGATTGTCATTGAGGAAGAGCTTAGTCGCTACCTTTTTTTCCTATAATAGCCACATTGCGCGCTTTTTTTGTCGTCCATGAGATTAAAAGGGCGGCTGCCTTCTATCATCTTGAAGTTGGAGAAAGACCAATACTCATGGGTAAGCCCAGTAACAGTGGTATAGTAGTTCCTCTTTCCAAAAAAATAGCATTTTTAGAAACAGAAGTTCTTGGTGAAAGCCCCCTATTTCGAGAAATCTTCGCTTGATATCTTCCAAGAGGTATTTATCGAAAAAAATACGTCGGCCCTCCTGCATGTTTTTTTATACTTCATAGAGGTCTCCCTCCCCAAACGAAAAATAGACTTAGAGGCAAAACTCTTCAGCAGGTCTTGTACTCCATACTCTACCCCTTGCCTATCCCTAAGAGGAGTACTAAGATAAAGATCCCCCACATAATCCCAAAGCCCGACATAAAAGTACGTACTTTGTTTTGCTTAATGGAATGAATGATTTCTCGTAATGTTTCCATAAGTCATTAGTCATTAGTCATTAGTCATTAGTCACCAGTAACTAGTCGTTAGTCACTAGTCATTAGTCGTTAGTCATTAGTCTTTACCCTCTATTTTCATAGCGCATAGCGGCCACTGGTTCTATCTTAGCGGCTTTGCGGGCAGGGAAAGTACCTGCAAAAAAATACCTGAAAGCACCATAATAAAGACCGCCAAGAGGGCTATACCCATATCTATTTCGGTTGTTTTGAGCAGTCCCATGCCCCCTGAAGCCGCCAATACCATATTAACGAGCTTGAGTACCCCTACACCTAAGAACATACCCAACAAGCCTGACGCTAAGGTGATAATCAGCGCTTCCAAGAACACTTGTATAGTAATATGGTAAGGAGTAGCCCCAATGGCCATACGCAAACCAAACTCATTGGTGCGCTCCTTGACTACGATAAAGAGGATATTGGTTACACTGACCATTCCACTAATCAAGAAACAAGCCCCCACAATCCAAATAAACACACTGATACCAGTGAAGATACTATTGATATTATCCAGCTCTTCCTCCAAAGCTTGTACATATACAGCATTAGGGTCACTTTCATCAAAGCGTAAATTACGAGCTAAATAACTGACTATTTTTTTCTTAAAAATTAGTTACAGAAATCTGTGTGTCATCACTTAAGTAGAAGCCAAAAAGAGAAATGTCAGGCGTATCCTGAATATTACGGGTAAAGCTCGGATAAGGTACAAAGATTTCTGACTCGGCCTGTTGGCTCACCATATCATCATTCTTCATCACCCCAATCACGCGGTAATACACACCTCCTACATCGATGAGCTTGTCCAAAGGATCATCATTGAGAAAGAGCTTGGTCGCTACCTTTTTTCCTATAATAGCGACGTTGCGCGCCTTTTTGTCATCCATAGGATTGAAAGGTCTACTCCCTTCTATCATCTTGAAGTTAGAGAAAGACCAATACTCATGCGTAATCCCTGTAACAGTAGTATAGTAATTTCTCTTACCATAAATCGCATTCTTGGAGATAGTTGTCCTTGGAGAAAGTCCTTTGATCTCAGGAAACTTACGCCTGATATCCTCCAAGAGGTATTTATCAAAAAGAATCTGTCGGCCCTCCTGCATATTCTTATACTTCATAGAGGTCTCCCCTCCCCAAATGAAAAATAGACTTAGAGGCAAAACTCTTCAGCAGGTCTTGTACCCCATACTCTACCCCTTACCTACGCCTAAGAGCAGTACCAAGATAAAGATCCCCACATAATCCCAAAGCCCGACATAAAAAGTACGTACCTTGTTTTTGCTGAATGGAATGAATGATTTCACGTAATGTTTCCATAATAGTATTTCTTTAGTTGTTTTAAAAAAATCAAATTTCGCTATTAGAATAGGCAAATGTACGATTTTTTTCTGTAAGAAATAAGAGGAAAAATCTAAAAAAATTATACACTTATTAAAAAAATTAATTCCTCATCATTGTTATTCTTCTTTATTTTTTTGTACATTTGCGGCAAAAAAACAAGTTATACCTATCACAATCCCTCTTGACCCTAATGAAACAGAGGCCTTAGCTGTGGCTTCTAAGGAAGTATCCCTCTATTCCGAAGAAGTTTTTAGAGGCCTCTAAGGTACTGAAAATGACCCCAGAAGAGATTGTTGAAGCTGCCACAGAGGAAGAAATGCCCCCTGAGGATTATGCTTTTATTATGATGCTTTCTAAGAAGATAAATAGAAAAAAATATCTCAACGATTAAAGGCAAATTGCCTTTAAAGGACGAATGGCAATTTGCCCCCTACAGAGTCCCTAACCCCTAAAAAACATGAAATTGCGTAATAAGCTCAAAATAGTAAATGACCCTGTATATGGGTTTATTCATATCCCAAATGCTTTTATCCTTGACCTGATAGAACACCCCTATTTTCAGCGGCTTTGCCGTATCTCACAAATGGGAAACCTCCTACCTAGTCTATCCTGGAGCAAGGCATACGCGCTTTCATCATGCCTTGGGCTGTATGTTTCTTATGCAACAGGCCATACAGACCCTCCGCTACAAGCAAATAGAGATTACCCCTGAGGAAGAAGAGGCCTTGTATATCGCTATCTTGCTGCACGATATAGGCCATGGTCCTTTCTCTCATGCTATGGAACATAGTATTGTGGAGGGGATCTCCCATGAGGAAATCTCCTTGGCCTTTATGCAGGCACTCAATGAGCAGTTCGAGGGACGACTTAGCCTAGCTATAGAAATCTTCCAAAAGAAATACAAAAAGCAGTTCATGAACCAACTCATCTCCAGCCAGTTGGATATGGACCGGCTGGACTACCTTAAGCGTGATAGCTTCTATTCGGGGGTGAGTGAAGGCAATATCAACTCCCAGCGTATCATCGCTATGCTCACTGTAAAGGACGACACCCTGATTGTGGAGGAAAAGGGCATCTACTCCATAGAGGAGTTCTTAGTGGCACGCCGCCTGATGTATTGGCAAGTCTATCTGCATAAGACAAGTATAGGAGCAGAATTCGTCTTGGTAAAGCTCCTAGCAAGGGTCAAAGAACTTACCCATCAGGGAAAAAAGCTCCCAATGACTACTGCTTTGCGCTTTTTTTGTAGAAAAACCATATCACCAAAGAGACTTTTGACAGTCATGCCTTAGAACTCTTTGCCCAGTTGGACGATTATGACATCATCTCAGGCCTTAAGGAATGGCAATATGGGGAGGATTGGGTCTTGGCCAAGCTCAGCCAGATGATTCTCAACCGCGATTTGCTCCGTGTAAGGCTCTACAGAAGCCCTGTAGAGAAAGAAAAGGTACAGGAACTCCTTAGAGAGGCGGCTGAACAACTACAAATACCAGAGGAGCTGGCATCTTATTTTTGTCTTTACAGGAGAGATTTCCAACACAGCCTACCGCAAGGACGAACAGAATATCCTTATCTATACCAAAAAAACAATAAGATCATAGATGTTACCAAGGCTTCTGACCAAATGAACCTAGATGCACTGGCTACTAAAGTAACCAAGTACTACCTGTGCTCACTTAAGTGAAGAACGAAAAAGTGAATAGTGGAAAAAGTATCTTATGAAAAAAATTTTTCATTTTTTTCGCTATTCTCTATTCACTTTATTTCGTATTTTTGTCCCCTTGAATAAATAAGAATCAAATGAATCCATCAGACGATTTTATAGGTGAAAATCACCTAAGTACGTCGGCTAAGACCCCCTTGCGAGCCGATGCTTTTTCTCTTTCCGATGAGGAAAAAAATCGCTCGTATCCAAAAAAATCTATGGCTGATATTATGGAGACACTTGGGCTTGACCTTACCGATGATAGCCTCAAGGGCACTCCACTGAGAGTGGCCAAGGCCTATGTAAAAGAACTCTTTGGCGGTCTTGACCCCCAAGCGCTGCCCCAGTTCTTCCACTTTTGAAAAACAATTACCACTATGGGGAGATGCTCATAGAAAAAAATATCGTCCTCTACTCCACTTGCGAGCATCATTTCCTACCTATCGTGGGGCGTGCTCATGTGGGCTATATCTCCAATGGCCGCGTGCTGGGACTCTCCAAGATGAACCGCATTGTGGATTATTTTGCGTGTCGCCCTCAGGTACAGGAGCGCCTGACTATGCAGATTGTACAGGAGATGCAGCGCATCCTCGGTACGGAGGATGTGGCTTGTGTGATTGATGCCAAGCACCTCTGTGTGAACTCCCGCGGTATCCGAGATATAGAGAGCAGCACCGTAACGGCCGAATATGGCGGTAAGTTCCAAGACCCTATCGTAAGAAAAAGAGTTCTTGGAGTATATCAAAATGGAAACAAAATATTAGTGGTTAGTGATTAGTAGTTAGTGGTTAGAACTAACTACTAATCACTAACAACCAACCACTAATCACTAACAACTAACAACTAAAAATTTGAACTACTTAGACGAACTTAATGAGGCGCAGCGGGCGCCTGTGGTACATAAGGACGGGCCTGTGATGGTCATCGCTGGCGCAGGCTCTGGGAAGACGCGTGTGCTAACCTATCGCATCGCTTACCTTATGCAGCAGGGCGTAGACCCCTTCAACATCTTAGCGCTGACCTTTACCAACAAGGCCGCACGGGAGATGAAGGAGCGTATCGGGCGTATCGTAGGCCCTAGTGAAGCACGTAACTTGTGGATGGGTACCTTCCACTCTGTTTTTGCGCGTATCCTTAGGGAAGAAGCTAGCAAATTGGGCTTTCGAGGGATTTTACCATCTATGACCAACAGGATTCGCACCGACTCATCTCGGCTATTATCAAGGAGATGGGACTGGATAAGGACGTCTATAAATATAAGCAAATCGCCTCTCGTATCTCCTCCTATAAGAACAACCTCATTACTGTAAAGGCCTACTATGAGAACCCTGAACTGCAGGAGGCCGATGCGATGGCCAAGCACCCTCGCTTGGGGGACATCTATCGCAATTATGTAGATCGCTGTTTCAAGGCTGGAGCTATGGATTTTGACGACCTACTACTGCGTACCAATGAGCTGCTGAATGTGTTCCCTGAAGTATTGGCCAAATACCAACACCGATTCCGCTATATCTTGGTAGATGAGTATCAGGACACGAACCATTCTCAGTACCTGATTGTCCGTGCCTTAGCCGATAGGTTTCAAAACATCTGTGTAGTAGGAGACGATGCCCAGAGTATCTACGCTTTCCGTGGGGCGAATATTGACAATATCTTCAACTTCCAAAAGGACTATCGCAATGTAGGTGTCTACCGACTGGAACAGAACTACCGCTCTACCCGCAATATCGTAGAGGCAGCCAACAATGTGATTGAGCACAACAAAGCCCGCTTGGAAAAGGTAGTATGGACAGCTAACGAAAGTGGAACCCTTATCAAGGTTCACCGCAGCCCTACCGATGCCGATGAAGGGCGCTTTGTAGCAGGAACTGTCTTTGAAGAGGCCATGCAGCACCAACTCTCCTATGGTGATTTTGCAGTGCTCTATCGTACCAATATGCAATCCCGTGCTATAGAAGATGCCTTGCGTAAGCGGGATATTCCCTACCGCATCTATGGGGGGCTGTCCTTCTACCAACGTAAGGAAATCAAAGACCTCTTGGCCTATTTCCGCTTGGCTATCAACGAAAATGACGAGGAAGCTCTCCATCGTATCATTAACTTCCCCGCTCGTGGGATAGGGTGATACAACTATGGAGCGACTTACCCTCTGTGCTAATGAGTTTAAGCTACCTATCTTTACCATTATCAAGCAGTTAGACCTGATGGACTATGGTCTTAAAAATCAATGGGCCTACCCGTATGCGTCTGCTGGAGTTTGCCCATATGATTCAGAGTTTTCGTATCATGGTAGAAACACATGATGCTTTTACTCTGGCAGAGCATATTGCCAAGCGTACCGGTATCCTCAATGAGTTCAAGAAAGACGGTACCCCCGAAGGAATTGAGCGTCTACAGAATATAGAGGAACTTCTCAATGGTATTCGCGATTTCGTGGAAGGACAAAAAAAGAAATAGAAGAAGCTACTGGCTCCTTGGCCGAATTCTTGCAGGATGTCGCTCTTGCCACTGACCTTGATAAGGAAGTGGAGGACGATAATCGCGTATCGCTTATGACCATACACTTGGCTAAGGGCTTGAGTTCCCGTATGTTTTTTTATCGTGGGTATGGAAGAAGACCTATTCCCTTCGGCACTGAGCCAAAAATACCCGTACTGAAATGGAAGAGGAGCGCCGCCTTTTCTATGTAGCACTTACCCGCGCTGAGAAGCAGGCCTATCTGACCTATACTGAAAGTCGCTATCGCTGGGGCAAGCTCATGGATGCCGAACCCAGCCGCTTTATTGAGGAGATTAACGAACGCTACTTGGAGTACCTCACCCCCAAGGATAGCTATCGCTACCGCCCGCTGATCAATATAGATGCTTTTTGCCCCTGTGGATAAGAGCAAACTACGCCAGCAGAAGCCTACCAACAGCCCTCCTCCTGCCTATAAGAAGCCCAACGAAGAAGAACTCAAGAAGCTCCGCCTACAAAAAAACCAGAACAGGCTAAACCTGTAGCCACGGGAGATATACCCGAAGTAGCCGTAGGCAATACGCTGCTACATGAGCGTTTTGGCAAAGGAGAGGTTATAGAGATAGAGGGCAGTGGTGCTGACCGCAAAGCCAAAGTACGATTCGAAAATGGTGGAGAGAAAACACTGATACTGAGGTTTGCCAAATTTAAAGTTCTTTAATCTTACCAATTTTTTTCTTGTAAAACAAAAAAACTATGAAAGATATAGCCCAAGAAGAGAGAAAGATCTATGCCCTCTTTGATAATGAGACTATAAGAGTATACCAAGCATATAACGCTGAGATAGCGGAGGAAGCCCTAAAATTAGAAACCTTTGGATCACATTTTAGCTTAACGAGAATGACATGGATCAAGCCTTTTTTTCTATGGATGATGTACAGATGTGGATGGGCTACAAAAAGAAAAATCAAGAAAGAGTCTTAGCTATTGATATCAAAAGAGAAGCCTTTGATGAAATTGTTAGAAAAATCAGTACTTTCTTCCTATAAAAGCTGATTTGGGTATCACAGAAGAACAATGGAAAGAAGAAGTCAAAAATTCATTGGTAAGATGTCAATGGGATCCTGAAAAGAGACATCTATGGAAAAACCAATAGGTAGAAGGTCTATACAACTTGGTATCCGAGGAACCTTTGTAGAAAAAAATATGTAAATGAATGGATTGTAAAGATTACCGATATCACCGAGGAAGTCAAAAGAATAAAGCAACATATTGACAAAGGAACTTTTACTAAAGACCTCCTACCTAAGGAACAAGAGTATATAGTCCCATAAAAATTCTTGAATCTGGCAGTATTTTTATCCATAATAATTAGAAGAGGATATTTTTGCCTTTTTTTAATTATCTAAAGAATCCATAACAATACTGGTTTCTTGCTTTTGCTGAAGTAGAGGATCCAAAAAGCTTCATGAAAGCATTGGAAACAGCAGGACATCCCCAACTTAAAGGGCTATAATCAGGATAAATCTCACTATCGGATACTGCCTCCCAAGAATGTAATACAATCAATCGTTTTTTTGTGCATTGCTATTACTCTCTTCCAGCCCTTCCAACCAATATTTTACCTTAATCCCCCATGAGCTATAATCACGCTTCCCTATTTTATATTTCCTTTGGCAGAACAATGACTATTGACTTGATTACTGTATTGGACTTTTTCAAATTTGTCAGGATTGGAGGAAAAATACATCACAACTACCATGAGTAACTAATTTCTCGTACAGATTTTTTTCTGCTTGAAGTCATATACGAAAAAAACGATTTTTTTTCCCCGAATGCAACCTCAAATCAATCAGGAAATAGAAATCTTCATTCATCTGATGAGCCTTACAATAGGCTAAGGCAATTGAGTGCTGAGTAGTATAATCCTTAGGTAATTCTTGTGCTCCTAGTTGTTTTCCTTGCTGACAAGCAATACAAAAACAACAATCCTAAATAAAAGAAAAAGTTTCTATTTTTTTACTTTTTCCATTTTGTAAAAAAACATGTTTATCATTATTGATTTAGTAAGATTATCTTATTACCAAGTTTTTTTCAAAGGACCTCCAATGCTTTTTTTGTAGTAACTAACCCCTACTTCTTCATATAATTAGTATATTCCCCGCTAAGCCCACAAGTCTCCAAAAAGCTGGGCTAGTACCTTATCCATTTCGAAGAGGGCTTGGTAGCACTTGATTTCAATGGAGGCTAAGTATAGGTTGGCATCGGCTACATCGGTGGAAGAGGACAGTCCTTCGGAGAAGGCTTGGTTACGTACTCGTACCAATTCGCGAGCAAACTCTAAACTCTCTTGTAAGCTTTGTAGCTGCTCACGCTGCTTTTCTATCTCAGTATAATATTTCTTGACTAAGGTCTGTACATCTTTTTCGGCTTGAGCGGTGAGTTGTTCTACACTTTCTCGCTGTGCTTTTGGCTTGGGCTATTTTATTCTTATCAGAGAATCCATTGAAGATATTCCACTGAAGCCCTACACCCACTACCCAGTTATCGGGTTCGGTTAGGGGCAGGTTCTTACTCCAGAGATATTTCTTCCCTATGAGCGCCACATCAGGCAGGTAAGCGGCATATTGAGCCTTGAGATTCTGCTCGGTAAGTTCTTTCTTGAGATGCGCTTGTACGATAGCGGGGAAATTCTGTTTGGCCTGTCCTTGGTAATAGTCCAAAGGGCGCAGAGGTGCTACCTCAAAGAGCGGTGAAGTAAGAGAAGAAAGTGCCATGACCTCCTCCCCTATCACCCCTGAGAGGGCAGTTCGTGCCAGTTCTATATCTTTCTGACAAGCGAGCACTTCACGCTGAGCATCGGTCACGGCCTTTTTGGCCTGCATGGTCTCCACAGGAGCTACCATACCATTTTTTTCTCCAACTTTTTGAGCATTGGAATAGTGTTGCTCGGCTGTCTGTAGGGGCTTTTTTTGTCTTACTTGCAAAAGCCTGCTGGGCAAGTTGTAGTTGGAAATAGCGTTCAGCCAATTCGGAAATAAGCATATTTTTCCGTTTTTTTGGCTTTCTACCTTAGCTATTTCATGATTGATTTGGCTTACTTTGTTCCCCTACACGCACCTTTCCTCCCGCAAAGAGCACCCAGCGAAGGTCAGCAGAGACCTTCCAAATATCTTGCTCCTGAAACTGATAACTCCAGTCTTGGGCAAAAAGGGGCTGTAGTTGCCCTACCATACCTGTAAATATAGGAGCCAACATAGGGCGCATAGGAGCAGGGGATATTGTTTGCTATTTGTCCCAAATGCGACTGTAATTGTGCTTGTGCTGGCTCTTTATACTTATTAAAGCTCAAGGAAAGCGGCTCACTCAGGTGTGCATAGCTGGCATTGAGACTTAGCTGAGGCAGGTACAAACCCTTGTAGTTCTTTTTCAGCATAGAGGAGGCCTCGGCTTGCTTTTTCCATGCCTTTGAGCTTCTGGTTGGCTCCACGCATACGCTCCAAAGCCTCTGGGAAAGAGAGCGATTGAGCAAAAGAAAGACTACTTAAGCAAAGAAAAAAACAGCGGTATAGATATGCTTCATTTTCAATAGGTTTTAAAAGTAAATAATACGATTTAAGTTCCGTGTGCAAAATTATAACAGTTTCCCCAAAAAAACACCCTTTTTCTCAGCACTAAGTTTTTTTAAGATAGATTAAAAAAATTAGTTGCCCTTGCCTGCGCGAATCACACTAAGGGTTTGTTGGGTAATACCTAAGAAAGAGGCCACATGTCCCAGTGGTACTCTCAGTAGTATTTTAGGATAATTCTTCAAAAGGAAGTCATAACGCTCTTGAGCGGTTTGGAACTTTATGGCGTAAATCCTATTGGTCAAGTTCTTAGGAAAGTAACCAATAGCATCTCCATAAAAGCCTCTTAGCTTAGGGTGAGCATTGATAATAGCCTCTAGCTGAGTGAAGTCGGCCACACGTACTTTACAGTTTTCCAAGGCCTCCAAACCAAAAAGGACTTGAGTTATGGAAATAAATAGGCTCTACGGACATATAGAAACTATTTTTCCGCATGGAAAGCATGGGTAATATCCTTTTTATTCTTAGTATAGAACTGACGAACGATTCCTTCTTCTATATAAAAATACCTCTTTGGAAGTGTTTCCCTCCTTGAGCAAGAGACTATATTTCTTGTATTGCCTATGCTCAAAGAGTGTATCGAGGAGTTCGAGTGTTTGATTATCTATCTGGGTTTGCTCGTGTATATAATCTATCAGGTTCATAGTGCAAAGATACGAATTTATATTTGTCTTTTACTGATCCTCCTTTCAATAAAAAAATAAAAAGTCTTATCTTTGCCATTCAATTTTTTTGTATGAGAAAGTTATTTTATAGCGGCATCTTTCTGCTTCTTGCCGCTTGCAACAGTGGAAAAAGAAGCTGTAATGACCTATTCCAGTATCAAAGAAAAAGAGCAATGATTTTCTCTTAAGTGGGAAGCTCTTCTCTTGCCTATATCACCAGCAAGCTGCTGAGTATGATGCACTATGCTATCAGGCTTATAATTTGGCTCGCCTACGATTAGATGAAGCCCTTAGCAAAAAGGGGATAAACCCTTAGCTATTATTAGTGATATAGATGAAACGTTCCTCAATACCTCTTATTATGTAGTAGGAATGACCGAAAAAAAGGCATAGACCATAGCAAAGAATCATGGGAAGAATGGACGGCCAAAGGTGAGGCGACCCCACTGGCTGGTGCTCTAGACTTCTTCCAATATGCTGATAGTAAAGGGGTTGCTATTTTCTATGTAACCAACCGTTATACTAATGAAAAGGAAGGTACCATAAAGAATCTTAAGGCTTATGGATTTCCTATTCAGGAGGCCAATCGGCTTGTCTTTCGCAGTGGTGAAAGAAGTAAAGAATCTCGTCGCCTAGAAATTGCTAAAAACTATGACATAGTCCTATTCCTAGGAGACAATTTAGCCGATTTTGATAAGGATTTTTGATGTTCATTCTACTACAGAACGCGCAGAGGCGACTGCAAAAAAACCAACAAAAATTTCGGAAAGAAATACATTGTACTCCCTAATACCTTCTATGGTGAATGGGAAAATGTTCTTTATGAGAACAAAAATCCATCCTTGAAAGAACGCAAGAATGCCATCTTGAAAAGACTTAAGAACAAACCCGCCCAATAGTTTTATTACTTTTCTCTCCTAAGAACCTTCTATCCTTATTTATAGAAAAAAATAAGGATAGAACTTTTATTGCCCATACCGTCCATATCACACAAGCTATTGTTAATACCTATTAACGTTATATTTTTCGTGATTTTTTTAATTTTATTTTAACTTTAAATTAGTGATTATATTACATAGAAATATATACCTTTTGCATTCCAAAAAAATCCGTTTTTTTAAGAATGAAAAAGTATATTTTTTTGCAGTTTATTCTTGTTCTTTAGTTTCTTGTAGTGCTACCAAGGACTATTACTTTACACTTTTTATTTTTGGGAGACAACAAAAGAGCTAATCTTAAAAAAACGCTCAAGGAAAAAGCCAACCAAGTAATTCATTTATCCCTATATTCTTCGAAGGTTTCTTCTTTTTATAAGAAGAAACCTTTACTTTTTGAGAAGCAGTAACCTATTGGTTTAACTTTTTTTATTTATCCATGTTCTACAGAAAAAAAGTTCTTCTTATAGCCTATCTTGGTATGCTTTTTTTGCAGGGCTTAGTATTAGATTTCTTCCCACAAATAATTAATCGTTAAAGGCAATTTGCTCTTTGACTTATCAGCAAATCAAGTTAATCATGAAAAAATATTTAATGCTGGCAGTGGCTTATCTCCTTATGGGGTTATATGCCTCTGCTGTAATCGCACAAACAAAAAATGAACACCAAAGAAATCTATTTTGCAGGAGGGTGCTTCTGAGAACCGAGCACTTCCTGAAACAAATTCGTGGAGTTGTCTCCACCGAAGTAGGCTACGCCAATGGAAATGTGGCCAACCCTACCTACAAACTCGTTTGTCAAGGCAACACCCAGTTTGCCGAAACTGTCAAGGTTGTCTATAACCCTTCTGAGGTATCTCTGTCCTTTCTTATCGATCTATATCTCAAGACAATAGACCCTACCTCTCTAAACAAACAAGGCAATGACAAAGGCTCTCAGTACCGCACAGGGATTTACTATAAGGACAAAGCTGACGAACCTATCATAAGGCAACAACTTGCCACCCTTGCCAAAGGATACAGCAAGCCCATAGTAGTGGAAAACCTACCGCTAAAGAATTTCTACGCAGCTGAGGACTACCACCAAGACTATTTGGATAAGAACCCACATGGTTATTGCCACCTCTCCCCTGCCCTATTTGAGATGGCACGCAAGGCCAACCCTAAGAAGGCTGCCCCAAAGACAAGCTACACCGTCAAGGATAAGGCTACCCTCAAGAAAGAACTAACTCCTATGCAGTATGAGGTTACCCAAAATAGTGCCACCGAGCCACCTTTCCGTAACGAGTATTGGAACGAAAAGCGTGAGGGTATCTATGTAGATATCACCACAGGGGAGCCGCTATTCTCCTCTGCTGACAAGTTTGAATCGGGTTGTGGCTGGCCAAGCTTCAGTAAGCCTATTGACAAGAAACTTATCCAAGAGCACCTTGACAAGTCTCACAATATGCTCCGTACCGAAGTCAGAAGTAAGCTCGGTAATGCCCACTTAGGCCACGTCTTTACCGATGGGCCAAAGGATAAGGGAGGACTACGCTACTGCATCAATAGTGCGTCCCTACGCTTTATCCCTAAAGAAGAGATGGAGAAAGAAGGGTATAGCCTTAAACTATTAGTGAAAAGTGAACAGTGAAAAATGAAAAGTCATTTACCTCTTCTCACTATTCATTAATCATCTTTCCAGATTTTCCAAGCCGCTTCAGCTTGTAGGACGAGCATGAGATAGCCATTGAGAATAGTAGCCCCCTGTGCTTCTCCTTTAGCCAGAAAAAGCCGTCTTTTCAGGGTTATAGATAAGGTCGTACAAGAGGTGTTCCTTGTTATCCACTGATAGGGTATGAGCGGAAAAAGCCTCTACATTAGGGAGGTTCCCAAAGGGAGTCGTATTAATGATAAGAGAATGATATGTAATGATTTCCTTGGTAAGCTCTGTGTAAGAAATAGCTGTAGAAGAAGCCTCACGGGAGACCAATTGGTAAGGAATACCCAACTGGCTTAGCGCAAAAGCCACCGCCTTACTAGCCCCTCCTGTACCGAGAATCAGTGCGCTATGATGATGAGGTTTTAAGTGAGGTACTAAGGAATCACGAAAGCCTATATAATCTGTATTATACCCCTTGAGCTTACCTGTGGGGAGTACCTTTAATCGTATTGCAAGCCTTAATGGCTATAAGTGCCTCATCCTGCTGGTCTAACAAGGAAAGTACCGCCTCCTTATAAGGTATCGTTACATTCATTCCCACAAGAGTAGGTGTAGCAGCAATAAGTGCAGGAAGCTCCTCTATGGAAGGAATATCAAAGTTGATATACTCACAATTGGTAATTTGTTCTTTAGCAAATTTTTCTGCAAAATATCTGCGAGAGAAAGAGTAGGATATGTTGCGCCCTACTAAAGCAAAGGTCTTCATAGTTTTGAATTTTGAGATTTAAGTTATCCGTTTTTTTCACTATTCGCTATTCACTTTCCCGATAGGTGTCTTTCTCTCCTTCGAGGAGTTGCAGATAGCTTTTGTAACGGCTCCAGTGGAGTCTATCCTCCTCAAGGGCTTGCTTAACGGCGCATTGGGGTTCGTTCAGGTGCAGACAGTTATGGAACTTACAGAGATGCTTAAGGGCAAAGAACTCAGGGAAGTAATCGGCCAACTCCTCTCGGTCAAAAATCCACTACCCCTAAGCCCTTGATTCCTGGGGTATCTATGATGCGAGCATCAAATTCCAAATCATACATTTGGGCGAAAGTTGTGGTATGTTGTCCCTGTCCATGCAGCTCGGAGAGGGGTTGAGTCTTGAGCTGTAGAGAGGGCGAAAGAGCATTGATAAGTGTTGATTTTTCCTGCGCCTGAATGGCCCTAAGACCATGGCTGTTTTTCCCTTGTAAGCGTGCTTTGACTTTGTCTATATTTTTTTGCCCGTTTGTGCAGAAATCCCGATACACTCATAGCCTACATCGCGGTACATATAAGCTAAGTACTTTACCTCGGCCAGCTCATCAGGGGGTATAGGTATCTACCTTGTTAAAGAGCAATACGGCGGGAATGCTATAAGCCTCCGCTGTTACCAAAAAACGATCAATAAAGGCTGTATAGGTAGTGGGGTTATTGAGGGTTACCACAAGAAAAAGCCACATCGATATTAGCGGCTAGGATATGTGTTTGCTTAGAAAGATTGACCGACTTGCGAATGATATAGTTCTCCCGTGGGGCAATCTCGGTAATGACACCCTCCCTTTGGTCTCTGCCTCATAGAACACGACCTTATCACCCACAGCTATAGGATTGGTATTCTTTATTTCCTTGAGGCGAAACCTACCCTTGAGGCGACACTCATAAAAACTGCTGGTCTTCTCCCTTGACCACATACCAGCTTCCTGTGGATTTGTAGACGATTCCATTCATAAGAAGTGAATAGTAAATAGTGAATAGTGATGCACTTTTTCACTCTTCACTTTTTATTTTTTTAGAGTTGCAAAGGTACAAAAAAGCAATAAGTATCGCTACTTATTGCTTTTTTTAGGTCATGAAAAACCATTCACTTACGCTTCTGCGTCGGTTTCAGGAGCTCATTCGTTGCAGAGCATCCCTTTAGCGGCATGTGATAGGTTAGCACATGCTGGTGTGTTGTACTTAGCACATGAAAGGCAATCTACTTCACCTTGAAGACTTGGACGCATGTTAAAAACTGTCGCAAGTGTGTTTGGACTCTACTTTGGTTTGGTGAAGTTTGCATACATTCTCCGCTGTCAAATTTTCGCAATTTACACAGCCGTTTACTAGTCTAATAGCCATAATTTTTTTCTTTTTAGTGTTAATAATCTGTCGTTGTTTTCTGGGTGCAAAGTTATGGCAAGATGTCTTTAGAAACAAAAATAAATAACTCATTTTTCAGTAATATGTATTTTTGAATAAGTAAAAATTAATGACTAGTGACTAGCGATTAATGACCAATGATAAGATGACTCTAAATTCAAAAACGCTTGACTGATAATTTTTTTCAAATATTATTCGTATTTTTTTGTCCCCAAATTTAGAATCACACTCTCATGGAAAAACCAAGAAATAATAGCTCTAATAGATAACTTGATAAAAAGAAGGTAAAGAACTCTCTTGGTTAGAATTTAAGAAAGGTAATGCAACGGACAATCAAAGATTAGGGAGATATATCTCAGCTCTATCTAATGCTGCTAATTTAGCTAATCAGCCTTATGGCTATCTTATCTTTGGGATAGAAGATGATTCCTTAGAGATCACAGGTACTGATTTCAATTATGAAAAAGAAAAGAAAAAAAGGAACAGAATTAGACTTTTATATTCGGCATAACCTATCTCCCTCTATATTTTTTTGAACATTTCATATGTGATTATAAAGGCAAAAGATTAGAAATATTCCATATTCCAAAAATCTTCCAGTATCCCTATAGAATTTGAAAAAGATCGCTTGGATAAGAATTGCTTCCTCTCTTACAGAGTTAAAAAGATACCCTGAACATCTTCGCCGAATTTTATTATCAAATACCGATTGGAGTGCCGAAATAGTTGAAAGAGCTAGTATTGATGATTTAGACGCTAAGGCTATTGAGAGAGCTAAGCAATTATACAAAGAAAAATATCAATAAAGCCTTTTTTTATAAAGAGATTGATTCTTGGTCTAATAGTACATTTTTAGATCGATTAAATGTTACTATTGGTGGTAAAAATAACTAATGCCGCCCTTATCCTTTTTAGGTAAAGAGGAGGCCGCTCACCTTATTTCCCAAAAAGTAGCACAAATTACTTGGAAATTAGATACCGAGGAAAAAAAGCCTATGAACATTTTGGTATGCCTCTTTTCCTTAATGTCAATTCTGTATTAGAACGCATCAGAAATATTCCTTATAGATTTTTTTCCCAAACAATCAACTAATTTCAGTAGAAGTCCCAAAAATATGATAACAAAGTAATACTTGAGCTCTAAATAATTGTATTGCTCACCAGGACTACTTTCTCAACTCAAGAATTATTGTAACAGAGAAAAATTAACAAACTCATTTTTGAAAAATGCAGGAAATTTCTTCGAAGGAAAAAGCTGAAGATTATTTTTTTAGGGAGATAAAACACCTAAGCATTATCGGAATAAGTTCTTAGTAAATGCTATGGTAAATCTTAACATGATAGATTCTGTTGGATATGGCATATAAAAATGCTCCTAAGCCAAAAGAAAAGATATTTTCCCCTTCCTGATCATTCTAAAAGTACAGAAAAAGAGGTTATTTTAGAAATCTATGGGCACTATATAGATGAAAAATTATTCTAAGCGCCTTATAGAGCAAGGAGACTTATTGGAACTGATGGATGTCATTTTTGATTGATAAAGTACAGAAAAAAATCAACCCATTAATGATGAAGCTGTAAAACGACTCAAACAGAAAAAAACTTATAGAAGGACGAAAACCTCAGTTTTATATTTCTGAACAGATTGCTTCTCTTTTTAGATGAAAAGGCAGAATACACTCTTAATAAAGGATTAGATACCGAAATACTACAATCTTTTATACTTAAACATATAAATACTCATGGATCTGCTACCCGTAAAGAGATTGACACTTTATTATTAAACAAACTCCCTAATTACTTATCTGATCAACAGAAAAAAGAAAACTTTCTAATATGATTCAAAGTTTAAAAGAAGACAATCTAATAGAAAAATATAGGAACTCGATCTGCTCCAAAATGGATAAAAAGTAGTAAAGAAATAGTAAAGATATTAGTAAAGAAATAGTAAAGATATTAAACAAAAAAACTCATAATCAATTAGTTATAAAAGTAATTAAATATTTTCTTTTATCTCTAAAACTAGTAAAGAAACGCTATTTTTCCAATAACTCAAAAACGCTCATGATAAGATCCTTTTTTTCTATCTCTTGCCGCTATAGGCTTTAGTATAAGCGCCGTTGCTCAGTGGCAACAACACATTGACTACCAGATGGATATTCAGATGGACGTGAAGACTTTCCAGTACCAAGGAAAGCAAGTGGCCGTTTATGAAAACCATTCGCCTGATACGCTGCGTACCATGTTTTATCACTTGTATCTCAATGCTTTTTCAGCCTAATAGCCAAATGGATAAGAACATGCAGCAGGTACCCGATATGCCCGCACGCTTTATGCACAATGCAGGCACGGAGGCCGAACCTAAATATATCAGTAAGCTCTCCTTGCTCAAGGAAAGCGAACAGGGATTTATCCGCCTGCACTCCCTTATGCAAAAATGGCAAAGCGGCATCCTACAAGGTAGTGGGTACCATTCTACAAGTAACCCTACCAGAACCGATTCTCCCTCAAGGCAAAGCAACCCTTACCATGGACTACACCGCTCAGATCCCTACTATGGGACTGCGTATGGGACGCAATAGCTCCGATGGGGTAGCACTTTCGCTCTCCCAGTGGTATCCGCGTATCTGTGTATATGACAGCCAAGGCTGGCATCCCTACCAATATATATTCGGTGAGTTTTATGGGGATTGGGCAAACTTTGATGTGAAAAATCACCCTTGACAAAAAAACTATATGGTAGCAGGTACCGGTACGCTACAGAATCCTGAGCAGATGAGGCTTTTGGCTACCAAAATATAAAGGAAGTAAAGACTCGCCAAAAGACCCGTACTTGGCACTTCAAGGCTGAGCGGGTGATAGATTTCTCTTGGGCAGCCGACCCTGCTTATCAGCATGATGTGGTAAAGACTAAGGGGAGTGGAATTACACTTTTTCTATAAGAATTTCCTGAAAGCTGGAAACAATTACAACAAATCATGCCCGAAGTCTTGGATTTTTACGAGGCTAAAGTGGGCAAATATCCTTGGGATCATTATTCCTTTATCCAAGCGGGACAAGGAGCTATGGAGTATGCTATGTGTACCTTTATAGAGGGAGGCAAAGACCCTAAGACACTCATAAGAACTGCCTGCCATGAGCTGGCACACACTTGGTTTGAGCATATCTTTGCCATTGACGAACAGCAATATCCTTGGTTTGATGAGGGCTTTACTTGCTTTTTACAACTATGGGCTGATGTCGAAGTGGTACAGAAAGACCCAGTGGCCAACTTCTCCGACTCCCGCCGCAAGGCTTTCCTTGACTATATCCAAGACAACCAAGAGGAAGACCCCTCCATCCGTGCCGACTTCTTTGAGCGTACACGTTCCTATTTCAGTACTGCCTATGCCAAAGGGACTATGTTCGCCTCTCACTTGGACTACATCATCGGGCGCCGAGCTATGGAGCGTACCTTCAAGCGTTTCTACAAGGAATACGCCTTTACTCACCCTACCCTGAGAACTTTGTGCGCTGTGCTGAAAAGGAATCAGGTATGCAACTCTTTTTGGTTCCTCAATGAATTCATGCACACCAATCACCATATCGGCTACTGCATAGAAAAGGTAGAAAGCCAAAGGTGATAAAACCTTGGTTACTCTCAGCAAAAAGGACGTATCCCTATGCCCCTAGACCTTATTGTTATTCCCAACGGACAAAAAGCCTTTCTCCCTATACATTCCTATCGACCTTACTTTTTGGAGAAAAAGCCCAATCCGTTCATCAACATGGAACGTATCGTGCTACCCGTATGGAATTGGGCTGAAAACACTTACCAGTTCGAGCTGAACCTTCCCTTTACCCAAGTGAGAAACATCAGCATAGACCCACAGGAGTTTATGGCTGATCCGAATATGGAATGCCATAATTACTAATTGAGTTTTGAGTTTTTAAGTTTTAAGTTTTCTAAAATAATTATCGCATGAAAAAAATAGTATTATCAAAGAGAAAAAGCTTCAACTTTGCTTTTAGAAATTATTGATTTATATAAGAAATTACAGGAACAGAAAGAATATATACTATCAAAACAACTTCTTAGAAGTGCCACAAGCATAGGAGCTAATGTAAATGAAGCTTTAGCAGGAGAAAGTAAAAGCTGATTTTGTTCATAAGATGACTATCTCCAACAAAGAAGCTCGAGAATCACTTTATTGGTTAGAATTATTAGACAAAAAGTAGTCTAATAGAACTGGATTTGTCTGAGTACATCAATCAATGTCAAGAGATTACAAAAAAATACTCACTAGTATTGTGAAAACAGCAAAAAAACAAGTTAGTTCTGAGTGCTTCGTTTTGAGTTGGCTTAATCAACTCAAAATTCAGAACTTGAAACTAACTTTGAAAAAAACTCAGAACTCAAAAACTCAAAAACTCAAAACTTTTCGTATTTTTGCCCCCAAAAAAAGATGACCATCACTGAAATACAAAAACGCTATTATTGAAGATTTTTCATTTTTAGAAAGTTGAGAAGACCGCTACGAATATATGATTGACTTAGGCAAGAGCCTACCGCTGATTGACCCTCAGTACAAAAACAGACGAATACCTCATCAAGGGCTGCCAAAGTCAAGTATGGCTACATGCCGACAATCAGGGGATGTCATCCACTTTACAGCTGATAGTGATGCCATTATCACCAAAGGGATTATCGCTATTTTTGATCAAAAGCCCTCTCTGACCAAAAAAAGCAGCCGATATACTGGCGGCCGATATGAGCTTTTATTGATAAAATAGGCCTCAAGGAACACCTCTCTCCTACCCGTGCCAATGGGCTGGTGAGTATGATTGAGCAAATGAAACTCTATGCCAAAAGCTATAACCTTAAAAAAATAATTAAATCATGTCTGAAGAAAAAACACCTATTGATACCGACCTCATTGGCGAGAAAAAATCGTCGAGGTACTCCATACTATTTATGACCCTGAAATCCCTGTGGATATATACGAACTGGGACTGATCTATGATGTGTTTATCAACGAAAACCACGATGTGAAGATCCTCATGACCCTCACCTCGCCCAACTGCCCTGTAGCGGAAGTACTCCCTCAGGAAGTCTATGAGAAGATAGGCAGTATTGACGAGATTAATGAAGTGGAAGTAGAACTCACCTTTGACCCGCCTTGGGGGCAGGAGATGATGAGCGAAGAAGCCAAACTGGAACTCGGTTTCCTTTAATCCTTTATCCATGAGAAAGATAGCTGTAATCCCTGCCCGTCTTGAGGGCTACTCGCTTCCCTAAGAAACTCTTACAGGACTTAGGAGGGCGCTCTGTCATAGAACAAACCTATCTGGCTACGGTGCGTACCTCCCTCTTTGATGAGGTATGGGTAGCTACCGATAGTCAAGAAATTGAACAGAAAATCAAGGCGATAGATGGAAAGGTCTTCCTAAGCCAAATTGCGCACAGTTGCGGGAGCAATCGTATTGCTGAGGCAGTGGAGATGCTCCCTGCCGATATTATCGTCAATGTACAAGGGGACGAACCTTTTTATACAGAAGGAAAGTCTTGAGCGTCTCTTGGAGGTTTTTGACCATGATCTCAAGCAGCAGATTGATTTGGCTTCACTAATGATGCCTCTAAAAGAATGGGAAGACATACAAAATCCTAACAATGTAAAGGTCGTGGTGGATAAGGAACAGTTTGCCCTTTATTTCTCCCGCAGCCCTATCCCTTTCAGAAGAGACGAGCAGGTCGCTTACACTTATCGCAAACATATAGGGGTTTATGCTTTTCGCAAAGAAGCCCTGATGGCGTTCTATCGTCTTAGCCCTACTCCTTTGGAAGAGATTGAGAAGCTCGAACAGCTTCGCTACTTGGAGAATGGCAGGCGTATCAAGATGATACTGACAGAAGTAGAAAATGTAGGTATAGATACTCCCGAAGATTTAGAAAAGGCACGATTTTTGTGGAAGGATAGTGCTCCAACTTTTTAGCTTTTTATTCATTAGTTTAATTTCTAAGAAATGAAACGTATTTTTTGCCGCTACCATGCTGCTTTCCTTAGCTAGCATAGCACAAGTACAAAAACCGACAAGAGATGATTCGCTCTCAGAATCTGCAGAAATCTTGGGTTAAAAACATTCCTTTCCAAGCCCTTGAAATCAGTCGTGGGGCAGAAATTATACAGGTAGAAAGAAACCCTAATAACCCTTATGAGCTGTATGTTGCCTTGGCCGAGTCGGGTGTATGGTATAGCGAAAAACAATGGTGCGAGTTTCTCTCCTACCTTTGCTGACTTTATAACACCTCAAGCTGACGCTATGGCAGTAGATTGGGACAATCATACCCTATGGGTGGCCAATCATCAGGGGTTTTCTTTAAAGAACAAGGCAAAGACTGGCAGGCTACTTCCCTGTAGGCAATATTCTTGTACGCCATGAATTACGCTACTCTCCCCTACCAACCTCTGCCTGAGTGCTATGGGTGAAGGAGACTCTATCCAAGGGGTACTCTGTACTACCGACAAGAGAAAAGAACTGGAATCAGACCTTTGGGCAAGTAGGCGTTAATGAACTAAAAAAAGCACCATCGGCTCCCGAAACACTCTTCCTTGCGGCTTGGGATTGCGCTTTCAGTCCTTCCAATATTACTGCTGCGGGTAAGCAGTCAGGTATCTATAAAAAGTAATAACGCTGGGGCTACATGGGAGACTCATCACGGGTGCAGGTTCCGGTTTCCCTCAAGGGAGACATCAGGGAAAATATCCTTAGCTGTATTCAGCCCAACCTCTCTCTATGCACTGGTGGATAACCGCGAACGAGCCAAAGAGGATCCCTCCAACCTTAACCTACAAAGCCTTTCTGCTAAGGACTTCCTCGCTCTTGACGATGAGAGAATTAGCCAATATATATACAACCATTCGCTAGAGAAGAAATATTCGGTGGACAACCTCCGCGAGGCGGTACGCTCAGGTGCAGTAAAAGTTTCGGACTTGACCCGCTTTACCGATGCACTCCCCGCTGTCATCGGGGCTGAGATCTACTACTCGGCCGATGGTGGAAAAATCTTGGGTGAAAAAGAACAACAAACCCCTGACCAATGTCTTTTTATAACAAAGGGATATGAAGTAGGTGCCTTGGCCGTAAATCCTAAGCAGGAGAACGAATTGTACCTCTCTGGGGTGCCTCTGCTTCGCTCTAACAATGGAGGAATCACTTGGACACTGCTCAAGGACAATCCTAAGGAGCAGAAAGTACATCAGCTATTTGCCGATGAGCGTCAACTCATTTTGGTAACTGACCAAGGCATGTTCCAGTCTCTTGATCAGGGGCGTACTTGGGCTAAAGCAACAGATGCCACAAACAGCCTCTGTCATTTCCTATCAATAGGAAAACCTGAAAATGATACTTTCTATGCCAGCATCCTCAACGAGGGTGTCTTCAAGCATACAGCCAGTGGTTGGTCTTTCCTAAGCCCTGAGAAGGGCGCTCTGGTAGTCACTCCAGAGAATAAGTTCTTCCTTTCTCAGCCTTTGGGAAGTATCCTCCCGCTAAGACAGAACAAGGTTACCCTCCCTTATGACAAAAAGACCAAACAGCGTTATCCTTCGCAAACAGCCTTAGCGCTCTCCCCTCAGAACAATACCATCCTCTATGCTGGGACTAACACCCTATTCCAGTCTCTTAACGAAGGTAAACAGTGGAATACTATCTCCCCTGACCTTACCAATGGTGACAAGGGGGCATACTTTCCTATGGTACTATTTCAGCTATCTGCGAATCACCATTCCAGTTTGGTTTGCTATACACAGGTAGTGATGATGGTATGATCTACACCTCACAGAACGGAGGGGTTTCTTGGCAGATGATTTATTCCTCTTTCCCTACCCCCAACCGTGTGGCTTGTCTGTTGGCTTCCAAGCATGCGCAAGAGCGTGTCTATGCCATTTTGCAGAACGACAATCACCAAGCACTGCTTTTCCGCAGCAACAATATGGGTAAAAAGCTGGGACAACCTCAAGGCCAATCTGCCTGAAGAGACACTCAATGTTATTGTAGAGGATCCCGCCAATGAGCAAGTGCTCTATTTAGGGTACTGAAAACGGCTTATATGTATCCTTTGACATGGGAGAAAAAGTGGCACCCCTTCAAGGAAAAACCTACCTCGTAGCTCGGTGAGTGCCATTGCTATCAACCCTCAGAACAATCAGTTATATGTAGGTACCAAAGGGCATGGATTCTTTACGGCCAATGTTACCTCCCTAAGAGAGCTGCGTGCGGCTGTACAAGCTCAACTATTCTACCCACTCAAGGAAACTTATACCATTGCCTACTCACCCAAGTGGGGAATGCGCCTAGTCCTTGGCAGGCAGCTGAAGAACCTGTGCTATACTTAGAGTCCTTTGCCTCCAAAAGATAATAATACGATCAAAATCAGTGTGGTTAAGAACAAAAATCACCCTCGCCAAGTTCACTTATCAGACCAAGGTAGGGTTCAACTTTATTCCTTTTGACCTAACCTTTGTAGAAGAAGGCCGTATTGCTTACGAAAAAGAAACTCTTGACCACTTTCAAGAAAGCCGACAATGGAAAGTATTACCTACCCAAGGGTAACTACCAAATCATCTTTGAGAGCAATGGCTTTGAGGAAGAACGTACTTTAGTAATAGAATAAGGTCTATTTTTTTGCAAAAGTGTGTTAAAAAAACAAGGAAATTCTTTTAGGAATCAATTGTAACTTAGCTCTGTAAAAAATAAAAACTAATTTTCCCCTTTAAACAATAGTTATGTACACAGTTTTTTTGATGACAAAAAGATATTGGTAACCAATACCTTAAAGAAAACTTATAAAAAGAAATATCGTATTTTTCACCCTTAAGGATCTTTCCATAGAGACTTTTGTAAAAAGATTGACGGATATAAATCAGGTAAATTTCTATTCTATATAGATAGCCCTGACCCACTTAAGGAATTTGAAAAAGGCCTTTACCTTGATACAAGCAGGAGGAGGGGTAGTACGCAACCCTCAGGGACGTATCCTCTTTATCAAACGAAGAGGAAAGTGGGACTTGCCCAAAGGGAAATTGGAAACAGGGGAAGATATAAGCGAATGTGCCCAAAGGGAAGTAGAGGAAGAGACTGGGGTCAAAGGCCTGTTGTCTTGGGCAAGCGAGTGATTACCTACCATATCTATAAGCAAGACCAACGTTGGTACCTGAAGGAAACCCATTGGTACAACATGTATAGTGATAGTCGAGAGGATCTCCGCCCCCAAAAAAAGAAGAAGATATAGAAGTATGTGCATGGAAAAAAGCCTAAAAAAACTCAAGAAGTTGCTAAAGAATTCTTTCTCCAGTCTCCGAGAAGTATTCAAAGGAGAATTTTTGATAATTGTCAATTATTAATTATTAATGCTACTATAACTCTTAAATACTAACAACTAATCACTAATCACTAACAACTAAAAACTAAAAAAACTAAAAAAATATGTATTGGACATTAGAACTTGCCTCTTATCTCAGTGATGCGCCTTGGCCTGCTACGAAGGAAGAGATTATTGATTATGCGCTCCGTACAGGAGCTCCTATGGAAGTGGTGGAGAACCTCGAAGCCCTTGAGGACGAAGGAGAAATCTACGAGTCTATTGAGGAAATTTGGCCAGACTATCCCACTGAAGAGGATTATCTTTGGAACGAAGATGAATATTAATTTAATAAAGAGATGTGTATCATCTCTTTTTTTATCCTTATGAGCAACATTGATATTATATTGGGGATTCTCCTCTCCATTGGGATTGTACGCGGATTTATGAAGGGTTTTGTATGGGAAGTAGCCTCCCTATTGTCTGTATTCGTGGCATTATGGGTGGCTATACACTTCTCAGCTATGGCTGCAGGGCTACCTCAGCGAGGTGTTTTCTCTTTCTATGAAGACCAATCAGGTGATTTCCTTCGTTATTGTCTTCCTTTTTAACCTTTGTAATGGTAAGAACTACAGGAAAAAAATGCTTACCAAAAATCCTGGAAAGTGTTTCCTTAGGGTTACCTAACCGTATCGCTGGGGCTGTCTTCGGTATGTTCAAGTGGTCACTTATCGTAGGTACCAGTCTTATGTACCTCAACCGAGGTGCCCTTGAGCTGATTCCCAAGGAAAGCAGTGACCATTCACTACTCTATGCCCCTATTATGGAGATGAATGACTGGATTCGTACCCATATCTTCCAGTACAAAGACCTCTTGCCTAAGATAGGTGAGCAGACCTCCCCTATGGTTCAAAGTTAAAAAAATTAATTGATTAGTTTTTCCCCACAATTTACTGTAACTTGCGTTGTTTTTGTATCACCTTATTAAGAATCGTTAAAATGAATTGGAAACCACTGCTTCTTTCTCTTATAGGCTGCCTTTCCCTAACGGCTTGCCAATGGCTAAGTTCTACGCCCAAGGACAGTAAGGTGGTTGCCAAGGTAGGCAATTACTACCTATATGAGGAGGATATCCAAAAACTACTCCCTAAGGAGCATACCCTTGAGGACAGCGTACGCATTGTTACCCCTTATATCAACAATTGGGCGCTGCAAAAACTGCTTTTCCTCAAGGCCGAAAACGAATATCCCCAATAGCAAAAAGAAGAGTTCGAACAATTAGTCAGTGAGTATCGCAATGACCTATATACCCAGTTCTACTTAGACTTGCTCTCCCGCCAGGTGGACACCCTTATTAGCCGAAAGGAAAAAGAGGAATTCTATGAGAGAAACAAGGAGATCTTCAAGCTCACCGAGGATTTAGTACAACTTAGATTCATACAGCTCTCCCCCAAGGACTTAACCGCTAAGCTCTCTTCAGCTTTCAAGACTTATTCCGCAAAAAGATAGGCGGTATATTGACTCTCTAAGCCCTCACTTTACCTCCTCCTTCCTCAACGACAGTATCTGGATCAGAGCCACAGAGGTAAAAAGAAAAGATCCCTACCCGGCGACAAAAAAATCGGTAAAGGGACTGCCCAGCAACTCATTGAACAAAGAGACTCCACTTCCGTATATCTGCTCAAGGTCAATAAGTACTTGGACAATACCGACTACGCCCCTATGGAGTACGCCTATCCTACCCTGAAACAAATCATCTTGAACAAACGCAAAAAAACACCTATATCAATAACTTAGAAAAAGAAATTATCAATGACGCTATTGAGAACAAACAATTTGAACTCTATGAACAGAATTAGTATTACCTGCCTATTATTCCTGACAACCCTTTTTGCTATCAGCCCCTTACAAGCACAATCTCATAAAGAAAAGATAGATGGGGTGGCCTCCGTTGTAGGAGATTATCTCATTTTGGAAACGGATATTGACCGTGCTTTGATAGAACTCCGCTCCCAAAATGTAGATACCAAAGGGATAACCCGTTGCCAGCTCTTGGGAAAGCTCATGGAGGACAAGCTCTATGTAAGCCAAGCTATCCAGGATAGTATCAAGATTTCCGATACAGACATCCGCGATGGGGTAAACCGCCGTATTGAGTTCCTCGTGGAGCAGCTAGGAGATATCAAAAAAGTAGTGGAGTTCTATCACAAGGACGACGAGCAATCCCTACGCGATGAACTCTTTGAGATTCTACGTCAGAACGAACTGAAACCCCGTATGAAAGCTAAAATCGTGGAGAATATAGAGGTTACTCCAGAGGAGGTAAAACAATTCTTCAACAAAATACCTAAGGACGAACTCCCTACCATAGGCACCGAACTAGAGATTGCCCAAATCGTTATAGAACCCTAAAGCCCCACAGAGTGAGGGTGGATAAGGTCATCTCTCAACTCAAGGAAATCAAAAAAGACATCGTAGAGAATGGAGCTAGTTTCTCTACCAAGGCTATCCTATATTCTGCTGACCGTGCCACGGGAGGTAAAGAGCTGACTTTCAACAGGCGTTCGAGCTTTGCCAAGGAGTTCAAGGACGTGGCTTTCTCTCTACAAGAAGGGAAATCTCCGACCCTTTCAAGACTGATTTTGGTTGGCATATCCTACAGGTGGTCAAGATCAGAGGAAAAGAAGTCTCTGTACGCCATATTCTTATGGTACCACAGATTCCTGATGCGTCCTTGGAAGAAGCTAAAAAGAAAAATTAACGACATACGTGAGAAGATTATCAACAAGGAGTTTACCTTTGCCGAAGCGGCTAAAAAAACTTCTCCGACGAAAAAGAAACCAAAGAGGACGGCGGACAGCTGCTCAACCCCGAAGACTATTCTACCAAGTTCGAACTTACCCGCATGGAACCTATGCTCTACTCTCAAGTCTCTTCTCTGAAAGACGACGAGGTCTCTTTCCCTATCGTAGATGAGGACAGAACAGGTAGAAAGATGTACAAGATCTATCGTGTAACCAATCGTATAGGCGAACATACTGCCGATTTTGTCAAGGACTATACCCGTATCCGCGAGTTGGCACTCAAAGAAAAAAACAACTCGAAGCCATACAAAAAAATGGATCAAGGAAGCCATCAAAAAGACTTTCGTTTCCGTAAAAGGAGAATATAGAAAATGTAACTTCTCCAATAACTGGCTCAAAAAGTAAGTACTAAACAGCGAATAAGACATAAAATATTTTTAGACTCTTTATTGTGTATGTCATTTATTTTTCGTAATTTTGACATCATCAATCATAATCACCTAATAAAAAAATATTTTTTTATGAAAGTAACCGTAGTAGGTGCCGGTGCAGTCGGCGCTAGTTGTGCAGAGTATATTGCACTTAAGAATTTCGCATCAGAAGTTGTTCTGGTGGACATTAAGGAAGGTTTTGCTGAAGGTAAAGCCATGGACCTTATGCAAACTGCTTCTCTTAATGGTTTTGACACACGTATCAAGGGTGTTACAGGCGATTATTCCCAAAACCGCTGGAAGCGATGTAGCTGTGATCACCTCTGGTATTCCTCGCAAAGCCAGGTATGACCCGTGAGGAACTCATTGGTACCAATGCCAATATCGTAAAATCGGTAGTAGAACAATTGGTAAAATACTCTCCCAATGTAATTGTGATCATCGTAAGTAACCCTATGGATACTATGGCTTATTTGGTTCACAAAGCAACCAAATTGCCTAAGAATCACATCATAGGTATGGGTGGTGCGCTAGATTCTGCTCGTTTCAGATATCGCTTAGCAGAAGCACTCAATGCGCCTATCTCCGATGTAGATGGTATGGTGATCGCTGCTCACAGCGATAGCGGTATGCTACCGCTTACTCGTTTGGCTACCTATCGTGGTGTACCTGTAAGTGAATTCCTATCCGAAGAACGTCTCGCTAAAAGTAGCTGAAGATACCAAGGTAGGGGTGCTACTCTTACCAAACTCTTAGGTACTTCCGCTTGGTATGCTCCAGGAGCCGCTGTTTCTGCCCTAGTACAAGCCATCGCTTGTGATCAGAAGAAACTCTTCCCTTGCTCTGTCCTTCTCGAAGGCGAATACGGACAGAAAGATGTCTCTGTTGGGGTACCTGTCATCATCGGCAAAGATGGTGTTGAAAAAAATCGTAGAGATAGCACTCAACGATGCTGAAAAAAGCTAAATTCAGCGAAAAGTACTCAAGCCGTACGCGAAGTCAACAAAAGCTCTAGATGGCGTGATTTAAAAGAGATAAAAAAACTTATCTCATCTGCATAAATAGAGGTTAAACAGAGGGTGCTTTTGAGAAAGCACCCTCTCTATCTAGATAAGCCTTGTATTAACGTGAGTTCAATATAACGAAAGCTCCCACATACCCAGTCAGAACTCACGTTAGAATACTATCAATATCTTCTATGGGATGGATTGGATACAACTAATAAATATAGACACAAAAGTCCTTCTGAAAGAGATATAATAATACTCAAAAACAGCAGAATATGAAAAGAATAAAAGAGGCAGTGGTTATTATTAGTTTATTCTGTATAACCGTGATAAATGCACAAACAAATGAGAATATAGGTGTTAATAAGGAGATATTAGGTGTCTTAGGAGAGAATTATACAATAGAAAAAAATACAAAAGTCGCCATAATAAAAACCTATCTAACACTTCAGGTATTTATAGATAATATTCTTCAAAAAGATCTTTATATTGTTTCCATTAATGGAGATTCTTTTTGGATAAAGAAAAAAAGAAACTACCACTTTTATAGTCTCTCCGAAGCAATCCTATGAGGTAGGGGCTTCTGCATTTGTAACTGGGATATTAAAGATCCCCATATTATTCCACGAAAAAGAGACTCTTTACTGATCAAGGCTTATCTAAAAATCTCCGCCTAAGGTAGTACCCGCTCCCAAATATGGGAAAAATAGCTATATTAGGAAAAGACTACTTTATAGATACTTACAAAAAGTAAGGATAAGAAAACCTATTTGACCTTTCATGTCTTTGAATATAATACAATCGCAAATTCTTTTCATATAACTATCAATGATGAAGAGGCTGATTTCAAAGAAAGAAAAGAGTATCACCTATCTAGTTGAAGCTAAGAAAAAAATTATGATGTAGAATTTTCAAGTTTTAAAAATGCAAGCCCTTAGAATACCTAAAATCCTTCCACAAGAGGGAGACTCTTTAGCTATTAAGACTTATCTAAGTGACCCCATAAAGTATTATTAACCTATAAAAAAACAGAAAAAGCAGGCCTCCTAACCGAGTTAGGAGGTCTGCTTATAAAGTTACAGAGGAGTGCCTTCGTTAGTCTTGAAGCGGTATTCCAAATAAGAATAGGCATCTCTGGGGAGAATTTTTAATCCATTTTCGGTATTTTAAAAAACCATTTGAGGCGTATAGAGAAAAGCCCCTTGGTAAGATAGGCAGCTATAAATGGATGTATATTCAGTGTGATTCTTCCGTTGTAGTTGCTTTGAAAGATGATTTCTTCGAGATCAGTAGTAATGCGATCAATAAGCATAATAGGCGCATCTACCTCTCCTTGTTTGCTAGGATTTTCTTCCTTGGTTTTGATGTTGATTTCTGGGCGTACCCGCTGGCGAGTAATTTGTATCAGTCCGAACTTGCTGGGGGGTAATATCTTATGTTTGGCGCGGTCATCTTTCATCTCTTCTCTTAGGGGCATCGAAGAGTTTTTGTCGGTTCTCTCCGCTGCTCATATCTATGAAATCTACCACGATGATACCTCCCATATCTCTCAGTCGCAATTGGCGCGCAATCTCGGTTGCGGCGATCAAATTCACCTCAAAGGCGGTTGTTTCTTGGTTTTCTGCTTTATTAGAATGGTTTCCACTATTGACATCTATCACATGTAGTGCCTCGGTATGTTCTATGACCAAGTAAGCCCCTTTGGTCATGGAAACAGTGCGTCCTAAGCCTGTTTTAATCTGCCTTTCTATATGGAATTTCTCAAAAATAGGGACAGAAGACTTATAGAGTTTTACGATATTGACTTGCTCAGGAGCAATCTCTTGCAGATAATCACGGATTTGTGTATAGAGAGCCTCATTATCTACATGGATACCAGTGAAAGTATTGTCGAACATATCTCTTAGTAGGGCACCTGTTCTATTCATTTCACTAAGAATTTTGGACGGAAAGGAGCCTTGTGGTATCTTCTTGCACATTTGTATCCAGCGTTCGTAGGAATTTTGCAAGTCCCTATCTAAGTCAGCTACCTTTTTATCCTGCGCTACAGTACGTATAATCACCCCAAAACCTTTGGGTTTAATACTCTGAACAATACGTCTTAGACGCTCTTTTTTTCGGCCTTGTTTTTCTATTTTTTTGAGAGATAGAAATCCGCTCGGAGAAGGGCACCAGCACTAAGTAACGCCCTGCTATGGAGAGTTCCGAGCTAATCCATGGCCCCTTGGTGGAAATAGGTTCCTTGACTATTTGTACCAAGATAGGTTATCCTGCTTTGAGTACCTCCGAGATCGCCCCGTTCTTATTAATATCTGGCTCCAGCTTGAAGTCCTTCAGTGAATAATCCTTGATCTTCCCTGAAGATACTTCCTTGATAAACTTAAGCAAGGACGAGGCTGAGGCCCCAAGTCATGATAATGCAAGAAAGCATCCTTTTTCGTATCCTACATTCACAAAAGCCGCATTCAGTCCCTGAATAGGCTTGTGAATCTTGACAAGCATAATATCCCCTACCGAAAGGCGATTGGTATCTTCCTCCTTGTGGAGTTCTACCAAGCGACCATTCTTGAGTAAAGCAAAAATCTACATCAGAAGCCCCAGAACGAATAATTAATTCTTTGGTCATTCTGTTATGATTTTTAGTATTACAATTTCAGTTAAGATATAATAATATCTTTTTTTAAATGAACGAAAAACGAGAAAAAGTAGTTATAAAACTACTTTTTTTCTTTTTTTGTATCAGTTAGCTCTTGCTCTTTTTTTGCGTTTGTGCGTAGCCACTTTATGTCTTTTTCTTTTTTTCCGCTTGGCATATTGTTATAAATTAAAAAAATTAATACTCCGTTATTTCTTTTTTTGGTTGTTTTTTTCTTTTACTTTTTACCTTTGTTTTTATTGATTGCACAAATACTTTTAGCTGGCTTGAAAGCAGGAATATTATGTGCTGGGATGGTAATGGTCGTGTTTTTTTAGAAATGTTACGCCCTGTTTTTTTCAGCTCTAGTCTTAATAATGAAGCTACCAAAACCTCTGAGGTATACATTATCTCCACTCTCCAAAAGATTCCTTAATCCCATCCATAAAGTGCTCTACAATATTCTGCACCTCTGTTTTCTCTACCCCCAATTTCTCAGAGATCTTCGCTACAATTTCTGCTTTTTGTCATATTTTTTTCTTTATTTAAAAAGTCAAATTATACAATATATATATACCCATAGCTTCATTTGTTATTTGGTAGGTTAAGAAACTACTTAATTTATAGCTATCTTTGGGTTTGTTTTCGGAGTGCAAATATACGAATAAATTACAAACCAACAAGTTAATAAAAAAATTTTTCTCCTGAGAAGTATCACATAGAACGAACAAAAATTTCATTTTATACAAACAATTGATTATCAGTTGATTGATTTTTTTATAAAATCATAAAAGTACCCCCTAGAAAGTTAAATATCATAAAAAAATTGAAGATTGTATAAAAAAAGTAATACTTTTGCCCCCAGAACATATAATAAGATACATAATGAAAAAAGTATTTTTTTGCTCATGCTTGCTTTGGGGGTAGTCTCTTGTAAGACACAAGGCACCATTGCCAAGAGTACCCAAGGTACCCGCCAGGCCAACAAAGTAATCAAAGGAGAATGGACACTCTCTTCTGTTACTTATAATGAAAAAAAGGTAAGTATGAAATCACCTTGCTCAATGATACTTCTAAAGAATGCTTTGAGGGAAGTTATTGGAAATTTGTCCCAAATAACTACCGAGGTATCTACGCTATTAACAAGGCTGGATGTGCAGGGGGTGATCGTCATTTTATCTTTACTGTACAGGAAATGGACAAATCTACTGGGTATTATGACTTTTTGCTCAAACCAACCAACGAAAAGTACCAATCCGATACCAATGCGGGCGTACGCCTACATTTGGCTTATCTCTCTGAAAATGAGATGCGCTGAGGGAACAAACCGTTCGTGTAGATGGCAAACCTTTCGTTATTACAATGAACTTTACAAAAAAATTAAATAATTATCTATGACAAAAGTATTCAAACACATAACTTTATTCCTTGTAGCAGGCTTACTTTTTGTAGGCTGCGAAGCTATTAATAATTCCAATAAAACCCAACGCGGAGCTGTGATTGGGGCTGCCAGTGGAGCAATTCTTGGGGCTATCCTTGGTAACAACGTAGGTAGTGGTGGCAATAGCGAACTCGGTGCTGTTATCGGTACAGCTGTAGGAGGTGCCGCAGGTGCCATTATCGGAAACCAAATGGACAGACAAGCCAAGAAAAATAGAAGAAGAAATCCCTGGTGCTGAAGTAAAACGAGTAGATGATGGTATCGTGGTTACCTTTGATGAAAAAAAGTGGGGTTACCTTTGCCTTCAATAAGGCAGACCTTACCGATGAGGCTAAAAACCTTGCTCAACAAGATGGTAACTGTTCTTAAGGAATATCCTGATACCAACGTGATTGTAGCAGGACATACTGATAGCAAAGGAAAAAGCGGCCTATAACATGGGGACTTTCCGAAAGACGTGCCAAAGCAGTTACTAACTTCTTTACTTCTAATGGATTGAATGCTTCTCGCTTTACCACTAAGTGGTTCGGTGCTACCCAACCTGCTTATGACAACGCTACAGAAGAAGGACGCGCTAAGAACCGTCGTGTAAACATTGCTATCGTTCCTAATGAAAAAGATGAAGGAAGATGCAAAAAAACAAGCTCAACAGTAAATTTTCATAGTTATTATTGTTTTAGTTATTCTATTTGAAGAGGTGCAGCAATGTACCTCTTTTGCTCCTAAGCGAGTATTTATTAATTTTTATTCGTATATTTGCGCAAAAAATACAAACATATGAACAGTATTACCTCAACTGATTTTTACTTTTGAAAAATCAAAAAAAGCTGTTTACAAAGGAAAGGTACGCGATGTATATACTATAGGAGACGACCTTCTGGTGATGGTGGCTACCGATAGGCTTTCCGCTTTTGATGTGATTCTGCCTAAGGGTATCCCCTACAAAGGACAGATCCTCAACCAGATAGCCAGTGAGAACTTGGAACTAACAAGGGATATTGTTCCCAATTGGCTGCTGGCAACCCCTGACCCCAATGTATCGGTAGGTCTCTGCTGCGAACCCCTAAAAGTGGAAATGGTCATTCGCGGCTACTTGGCTGGACATGCTGCCCGTGAGTATAAGGCTGGCAAACGCAGCCTCTGTGGCGTGGCTTTACCCGAAGGCTTAGTAGAGAATGCGCCCCTACCCTCCCCTATCATCACTCCTTCTACCAAGGCAGACAATGGCACTCACGACGAGGATATCTCCCGTGAGGACATTCTCAAAAGAGGAATCGTTTCGGCCCAGGACTATGAGCTTATGGAGCGCTATACGTACGCCCTCTTTAAGCGTGGTAGTGAACTAGCTCACAAGAGGGGCCTTATTTTTGGTAGATACCAAGTATGAGTTTGGCAAGACCAAAGATGGAGTAGTAGTACTTATCGACGAGGTACATACCCTGATTCCTCCCGCTATTTCTATGCCGAGGGATATGAAGAGCGCCTAAGGAAAGAGGGAACCCCAAAGACAACTCTCCAAGGAGTTCGTTCGCCAATGGCTTATAGAAAATGGCTTCCAAGGTCGTGCAGGGTGAGCAAGTGCCTGAAATGACCAATGCCCACGTAAAGGCTATCTCCGAACGCTATATAGAACTCTATGAGCACCTCTTAGGAAAAGAAATTCGTTCCGTCCGATACCACGGATATACAAGAGCGCATCTATAAGAATGTAAGCGAGTATTTGCGTAGCTTACTATAATATTTTTACTTAATTTTCTTTTTGAAATGAATATACTTCTGTTAGGTTCAGGAGGTAGGGAGCATGCTTTTTGCCTACCTACTCTCTCGTAGCCCCCGCTGCAAGCAACTTTATATAGCCCCCAGTAATGCAGGTACTGCCCTTGAAGGAGAAAAATGTAGCTATCTCAGCTACTGATTTTTTTCAAAGATTAAGGAATTCTGTTTAAGCAAACAGATTTCTTTGGTCGTAGTAGGCCCCGAAGAGCCTTTAGTGAAGGGGATTGTAGATTTCTTCGCACAAGATGCGGCACTTTCCAAAATACCCATTGTAGGTCCTTCCCAAAAGGGAGCTACCCTTGAAGGAAGTAAGGAGTTTGCCAAGGAATTCATGCAGCGCTATCATATCCCTACCGCCCGCTATGCGAGTTTTACCAAAGACACTATAGAAGAAGGGTTGCGCTTTTTGGAAAGCATGCAAGCTCCCTATGTTCTAAAAGCCGACGGACTGGCTGCCGGCAAAGGGGTAATTATCTTGGACAACCTACAAGAAGCCCAAAGCGAGCTTAAGCGTATGCTATTGGAAGAGAAATTTGGCGTAGCTAGCCAGAAAGTAGTTATTGAGGAGTTCCTCAAGAGAATAGAACTCAGCTGCTTTGTTCTGACCGATGGGCAGAGCTATAAGATTCTTCCTACCGCTAAGGACTATAAGCGTATAGGCGAGGGGGATACTGGACTCAATACAGGTGGTATGGGGAGCGGTTTCTCCTGTACCTTTCGCCAACGAGGCCTTTATGCAAAAAAATAGAAGAACGTATCATAAAACCTACTATAGAAGGGCTTAAAAAAGAGCAAATCACCTATCGTGGTTTTGTCTTTATCGGCCTTATCAAGGTAGGAGATGATCCCTTTGTAATTGAGTACAATGTACGTATGGGTGATCCTGAAACTGAAGTAGTGCTCCCACGGCTACAAACCGACTTGGTTACACTCTTAGAAGCCACTGCCAAGGAACAGCTCAAGGATTGTCCACTCTCTATAGACCCCAGAAGTGCTACCACTGTAATGCTTGTCTCTGGTGGTTATCCAGAGGACTACGAAAAAGGGCAAAGTTATCTCTGGTCTTGAAGTACAAAGCGAAAAGCCTTATCTTCCATGCGGGTACTTGCTTGAAAGACGGCAAGGTACTTACCGCTGGAGGCCGTGTGCTTGCTGTTACTTCTTTGGCTGATAATTTTAAAGAGGCTCTAAAAAAATCTTACAGCCGAATCGAAAAAAATATCTTTTGAAAACATGTATTACCGAAAGGATATCGGAATGGATTTGTAATTTCTTTT